>Ga0233445_1000012_pt1 | contig 263589 bp, 274 predicted proteins | sample SI_124_October20_5_FD_182779 | JGI IMG/M metagenome (GOLD analysis project Ga0233445, IMG submission 182779) | Seawater microbial communities from Saanich Inlet, British Columbia, Canada - SI_124_October2016_100_MG | ecosystem: Environmental > Aquatic > Marine > Inlet | place: Canada: British...
AAAAACGGGAGCTGACCAGGTGCCCGCCCCCGCAGTCGCCGCAACGCAGGTGTTGAGATGATTGGTCAATACTTACCCATCATCGCTTTAGGCACCTTGGCGACCCTCTTTGCCGCCTTGAGTTTCGTGGCCTCCAAATTGTTGGCGCCCCGCAGCCCCAACGACAAAAAACTTGCCCCCTACGAATGCGGCATCATCCCAGAAAAAGAAACCCCCGAGCGTTTCCCCGTGCGTTTCTTTTTGGTGGCCATGATCTTCATCGTGTTCGACATAGAGATCATCTTTTTCTACCCCTGGGCCATAGCGCATCGCCAAATCGGCCTCTTTGGCTTGGTTTCGGTCCTGATATTTTCGGCCGCCGTATTTGAATCTTTTGTCTATCTCATAGGCAACGGCGCATTGGAATGGGGCCCCATTCGCCGCCAACGTTTTGCCGAAAGCCCCACTGGGCTGATTTCGGCCGGACGCACCGTGGAATCAACCATTCGCCGCACCAACTCAGCAGAGGCCGGCATTCGTGTGGTGGGCACCGAAGGCCGCTTTAACGAAAACGAGTTGAACTAATGCCTCAACTTCCCATCTTGGGCAACACCCAGAACATCGCCAACGACGGCCTCGAAGGCCTCGAACACAACTTCGTCACCGCCCGCATCGAAGACCTCGTCAAATGGTCACGGGCTCGCAGCTGTTGGCCCGCCACCTTTGGTTTGGCCTGCTGTGCCCTCGAAATGATGGCCACCGGTGCCGCCCACTACGACCTGGCCCGCTACGGCATGGAGGTTTTTCGCGCCTCACCACGTCAAGCCGACCTGATGATCGTGGCCGGCCGGGTATCACAAAAAATGGCCCCCATGCTGCGGCAAATCTACGACCAAATGATGGAACCCAAATGGGTGATCTCCATGGGGGTATGCGCCTCTAGCGGTGGCATGTTCAACAACTACGCCATCGTGCAAGGAGTCGATCAAATAGTACCAGTCGACGTGTACGCCCCCGGTTGCCCCCCCGGCCCCGAAACCCTCATGCACGCCATCTTGACCCTGCACGAAAACATACAAAGCGGTGAACTCACCCGCCGCCGCGACGCCAACCAAGGTGGCGCAGCCATAGACCTTCCTCCCCTAGCCCCCGCAGCAAACCAATCGGTAACGCTCGGCGAAAAGGAGGGAGCATGACCGAAGAAAACGCCGCTCCACCAGAAGAAACCGACCAAGAAACCGTTGAAGAAGTTGACCTTGGGCCCCTGGCTTACGGGGTGCCGGTCACTGAATCCTTTGGTCAAACGGTGCTTCACCCCGCCCCCGATCAACTCATCGAAACGGCCACAGTCCTCCAGCAAGATGGATTTTGCATGGTTATCGATTTAACTGTCGTGGACTACCTGACCCACCCCGGGCGCACCGACTTGCCGGCCGCCGTAACCCCCCAACGCTTCGAAGTAGTAGTAGCGCTCATCAACCACCAACAAAGCACCCGCATTCGCCTCCGAGTACAAGCTGGCAACAACCAACCCACCGTGCCATCGTTGTTTGATCTATTCCCCGGCACCGAAGCCATGGAACGCGAAGCCTGGGACCTCTTCGGCGTAACCTTTACCGACCACCCCGACCACTCCCGCATCTTGATGCCCGACGACTGGGAAGGGCACCCCCTGCGCAAAGACCACGCCGTGGGCGACATCCCCGTGCAGTTCTCCACCACGGTAGGTAACCGATGACCAGCGACGACCTCACCCTGGCTCTCGGCGACCCCGAACGAGTACACCGCCGCGAACAAAGCGCCGTACTACGCATGAACGAAAGCGACGCCGAAGCCCTAACCGGCGACCCAGAAAACCCCGAAGACGATCACCGCATGATCCTCAACATGGGCCCCCAACACCCCTCAACCCACGGGGTACTGCGCCTCATGCTGGAAATGGAAGGCGAAACGGTGATGCGCTCCAAACCGGTCATCGGCTACCTGCATACCGGCATGGAAAAAACCGCCGAAGACCTGACCTACCTGCAGGGGCCCACCAACGTGACCCGCATGGACTACGCCGCACCGCTTTTTTCTGAACTGGCCTTCTCGCTGACCGTAGAAAAACTTTTAGGCATCGAAGTACCCCCCCGCGCCACCTGGATACGCATGCTGATGTGCGAACTCAACCGAGTGTCGTCACACCTGTTGTTCCAAGCCACCAACGGGATGGACTTAGGCGCCGTCTCCATGATGATTTACGGATGGCGCGAACGAGAAGAAATACTGCGCTTCTTCGAAAAAGTCACCGGCCTACGCATGAACCACAACTACATTCGCCCCGGCGGAGTAGCGGCCGACCTGCACGACGGATGGCGCCAAGACGTACGAGAACTCCTCGACATGCTGCCCGCCCGCCTCAAAGAATACGACACCCTGCTCACCAACCAGCCCATCTTTCAAGAACGACTCCAAGGCGTCGGGGTACTCAACCCCGCCGAAGCGCTAGCGCTTTCAGCCACCGGACCCATCTTGCGTTCCACCGGCTACTCCTGGGACCTCCGCCGCCACGCCCCCTACATGTTTTACGACCAAGTGGACTTCGACGTAGTAGTCGGCACCTGGGGCGACTGCTTCGACCGCTACGCCATTCGCCAAAACGAAATACGCGAATCGCTGCGCATCATCGAACAAATACTCGACCTCATGCCCGAAGGCGACTACCGGGTACAAAACAAAAAAGTAACCCCCCCACCTCGCGTACGCATTGACGAATCAATGGAAGCGCTCATCCACCACTTCAAAATCTTCACCGAAGGTTTTCATGTGCCCCAAGGCGAAGCGTACGTAGCGGTAGAAAGCCCCCGCGGCGAGTTGGGCTGCTACATCGTTTCCGACGGCACCCCCAAGCCCTACCGCATGCACATCCGTGGCCCCAGTTTTGTAAATTTACAAACCCTGCCCCACCTGATGGAAGGCGGGCTCATCGCCGACGGGGTAGCCGTAATTTCTTCGGTAGACCCCATCATGGGCGAGGTGGACCGCTAATGAGCCACTTCACCGAACTCAATGCTCGTCGAGCCCACGAAATCATCAGCCACTACCCCCGGGCCCGCTCAGCCATAATCCCCTTGCTGCACCTTGCCCAAGAACAAGAGGGGTGGATCACCAACGACGCCATGACCCAAATAGCAGAACTCACTGGTGCCACTGCCGCCGAAGTCCTCGGCACCGGCAGTTTCTACGAAATGTTCAAGTTCCACCCGGTAGGCCGCTACTTGGTGAACGTCTGCACCAACATTTCTTGCCAACTACTAGGCGGCGAAGAACTACTCGAACACGCCGAAACCACCCTCGGCATTACCGACGGGCAAACCAGCGACGACGGGTTATTTACCCTCGAAGACGTGGAATGCGTCGCCGCCTGCACCGAAGCCCCTTGCTTCACCGTCAACTACCGCTACTTTCACCGGGCCACGCCAGAGACCTTTAGCGAAGTGGTCGCCGAACTACGGGCCGGCCGCAACCCCATGGAAAAAGGCCAACAAGGCGACCGAGGAGAAATCCCCGACCACGGCACCCTGTCTCGCACCCTGCAACACATACCCGCCGATCGCAAAGCGGGCATCGTGGCCCCCGAAGAAGCCGCCCAAGCCCCAAGTTGGATGCCTACCGAAACGGGGGAAAACGCATGACCACCGAGGCCCCCGCTTTCGCCGCCGGTTTCATAAACAACCAAGGCCCCAAACTCATCACCGGCCGCTTCACTATCGAAGACTCGTTCACCCTCAAACGCTCTCTCGCCACCGGCGGTTACGACGGGCTCAAAAAAGCACTCGCTCGCCCCCCGGCCGATGTACACGGCGAAGTACGCGACGCCGTGCTGTTAGGCCGCGGCGGTGCAGGTTTCCCCGCCGGCGTCAAATGGGGCTTCTGCCCCGAAGGCGTATGGCCCCGCTACCTCGTAGTCAACGGCGACGAAAGCGAACCCGGCACCTACAAAGACCGCCTGTTGATGGAACGCGACCCCCACCAACTCATCGAAGGCTGCCTCATCGCCTGCTACGCCCTGGGCCTCTCGCAATGCTTTCTCTACGTACGCGGCGAAATGGCTTTAGCTCAAGAACGCATCGCCACGGCACTCAACGAGGCCTACGCCGATGGGCGAATAGGACGCAACATCATGGGCACCGACTTTTCGGTAGACATCGTGTTGCACTGGGGTGCCGGCGCTTACATCGTGGGCGAAGAAACGGCCCTCATCGAAAGCCTGGAAGGTAACCGAGGCATGCCTCGCCTCAAACCCCCGTACTTCCCAGCGGCCATCGGCCTCTACGGCCAACCAACCATTGTCAACAACGTAGAAACCTTAGCCAACCTGCCTTGGATCATGAACAACGGCGCCGAGGCCTACAAAACTATGGGCTCCGAAACCTCCCCCGGCACCCGACTTTTCGCCGTCTCCGGCCACGTCAACCGGCCCGGCGTATACGAAGTAGAGCAAGGGGTCACCACCTTCCGTGACCTCTTCTACGGCGACAACTTTTGCCAAGGCATGCGCAACGGAAACGACCTCAAAGCGTTCATCCCGGGCGGCGGGTCAGCCCCCTGGTTCTTTGAAGAACACCTTGACCTTCCCCTCGAAGCCCGCCCGGTAGGAGCCGCCGGCTCCATGCTGGGTTCCGGAGCCATCGTGGTTATGGACCACACCACCGACGTTGTTAAAGCCTGCCTACGCCTGGTGCGCTTCTACGCTCGGGAATCCTGCGGCAAATGCGCACCATGTCGAGAAGGCACCACCTGGGAAGAAAAAGTCTTACGCCGCATCTACGAAGGCCAAGGCCGCCCCAGCGACCTCGACTTGTTAGAAGACATCGGCGACAACATCAGCCCCGGACCCTACCCAGTGGCCTCCTTCGCTGACCAAGACCTCGAAGCAGTGCCCTTTCCGCCCAAACAAACCACCATCTGCCCACTCGGGCCCTCATCGGTGGCTCCTATTTCTTCAGCCCTACGCCGTTTCCGCCCCGAATTCGAAGCACTCATCACCTTGCGCGACAGCATTGCCGTCAGCGCCGCCCCCACCCCGGAGGACGTATGAGCGACGAAACCTCCACCGGGGTAGAAATCACCCTCAACGGCCAAACCGTGTTAGCCCGACCCGGTGAACTCCTCATCGACGCCGCCGAACGCATGGGCACAGAAATTCCACGCTTCTGCCACCACACCCGCCTCAAGCCGGTCGGCATGTGCCGCATGTGCCTCGTCGAAGTAGACACCGGACGCGGCTCGGCTTTGCAGCCCTCCTGCATGGTGACCTGCACCCCCAACATGGTGGTCGACACCGAATCAGAAACCGTGGCCAAAGCCCAAGACGGCGTGCTGGAATTCCTGCTCATCAACCACCCACTGGATTGCCCGGTTTGCGACAAAGGCGGCGAGTGCCCCCTGCAAGACCAAACCATGGCCTACGGCCCCGGCGAAAGCCGCTTTGTCGAAGAAAAACGCCGCTACGAAAAACCAATTCCCCTCAACGAAAACGTTTTCATGGACCGCGAGCGGTGCATTTTGTGCGACCGCTGTACCCGCTTTGCCGGCGATGTCGCAGGTGACCAACTCATCCACTTTCAAGGCCGGGGCGCCCAAACCGAAGTCAATACTTTCCCCGAAGAACCCTTCAGTTCGTACTTCAGCGGCAACACCGTACAAATTTGCCCCGTCGGCGCATTAACGGCCAAGCCCTACCGCTTCAAAGCCCGCCCCTGGGACCTCGACGAAACCGAATCAACCTCCATGGTGGACTCCGTAGGCAGCCGCATCTCTATCGAGTCTTCTCGCGGCCAGGTACTTCGCTTACAAGGCGTAGATTCCGATGCCGTCAACTGGGGTTGGCTGTCCGACAAAGAACGCTTCATCTTCGAGGCCTACGAACACCCCGATCGCCTCACCACCCCCCTGATACGCAACCCCGAAACCGGCGACCAAGACCCCACCTCATGGGACCACGCCCTAGAAGCCGCCGCCGGCCTGCTCGTTGGTACAGACCCCGACCGCTTGGCGGTAATCGGCGGCGCACGCTTAACCAACGAGTCGCAATATGCCTGGGCCAAGTTGGCCAAAGGCGTGTTAGGCACCGACCACATGGACGCCCAACTCTGCGACGGACTCCCCGCACACTTCATGCTGGGCCTGCCCCGAGCCACCATTGACCAAGCCTGCACCCCCGGCGGCACGGTGGTCTTAATGGGTCCCGACCCCAAAGAAGAACTGGGCGCCCTCTACCTGCGCCTGCGCCACGCCGTGGTTCATGACGGAGTAACCCTCATCGAACTCACCCCCCGGGCCACCGGCCTTACCCCCTACGCCGCACATTCACTGCGGGTACGCCCGGGCGAAGCTGCCGAAGTGGTTCGCTCCATGTTTGGCGAAGGCGGCGTAGCCCCCAGTGGCGGCATTACCCCCGAAAGCGCTCAAGCGGCCGGCGCCCTATTGCAAGCCGCCGACACGGTCACCGTGTTGCTGGGCCGAGCATCTTTAGCCGAAGCCGAAGGACCGGTCATGGACGCCGCTTTGGCTCTCCACGACCGCCTGCCCGAGGTTCGTTACCTCTCGCTGTTGCGCCGCTCCAACGTGCACGGCGCCATTGATATGGGCCTGGCCCCCGGCTTGTTGCCGGGCCGCACCACCCTGGTAGCGGGCCGCACCAACCTGGCTCAAGCCTGGCCCGGCCTGCCCAAAGAAACCGGACGATCCACACAAAAAACTCTCGAAGCGGCCGCCGCCGGCCAAGTAGACGTCTTGATTTTATTAGGCGTCGATCTTCTGGCCGATGTGCCCGACGGCGACCTGGCCCGCCGCGCTTTAGGAAAAGTCGGCACGATAATAGCCTTAGACCTCTTTGGCACAGCCACCGTGGCCCGAGCCGACCTGGTGCTTCCCGCCGCCGGCCCCACCGAAGTAAACGGCACCTTCACCAACCTCGAAGGGCGAGTCAGCCCGGTTTCTCGCCAAGTGACCCCACCGGGAACCGCCCGTCCCGACTGGATGATCGCCGTGGACTTAGCCGACCGGTTAGGAACCGACCTCGGCTTCACCAGTCCCGAAGAAATATGGCAAGAAATAACCGAAGTATCAGCGGGCCACGCCGGTCTCACCGAACAACTGGCCGCCGACCCCCGAGAAGGAGCCTTGGCCACCGGTGCTCTGGCCCTTTATCGTCCTGAACCCACCGAGGTAGCCCGCCACGATGCGTATTCTTTCCGTTTGGTGGTCTCTCGCTCGATGTACGACCAAGGAGTGTTCACCACCCACAGCCGCTCACTGTCTGGTTTGGCCCCCACCACCTGCTTGGCTTTTGAACCCACCGACTTTGCCTCTTTAGGGGTCGAAGCGGGCCAAAGCGTTGACGCCACTGGCCCTCGAGGCACCGTGGCGGTGACCGTCGGGCCCGACCCACGTGTAGCCAAAGGCACCGCCCACCTTGGGTTCAACCAAGCCGGCGCCACGGCCACCGAGTTCATTGACGCCTCGGTACCGGTAACCGACCTCACGGTGGTGCCCCGATGAACTTGCTTGCTCTCGACCCACTGCTCAGCGGTGACATTGACCTGACCATCGTGCTTATCGTGCTGCTCAAAGCGGGAATCGCTTTTACCTTTTTGTTGATCTCGGTCATGCTCATGGTCTGGTTCGAACGCAAGCTCATTAGCGACATGCAAAACCGTATCGGCCCCGACGTGGCCGGACCGTGGGGCATTTTGCAAACCCTGGCCGACGGCATCAAGTTGTTTTTTAAGGAAGATTTGATCCCCGACCGGGCCGACCGGTTTGTTTTCAAACTGGCCCCCTATCTCTCCTTAGTGCCGGCCTTTTTGGTTTTCGCCGTGGTGCCCATCGGGGGAGACTTTCGCAATGATGCCGGCGGCGTGGTGACCTGGTTCGGTCACCAAACCTTGCTTCAAGTAGCCGACCCGCCGGTAGGCATCCTCTTTTTCTTAGCTATGTCGTCCATTGCTGTCTACGGCGTCATGTTGGCCGGCTGGGCCTCGGGCTCTAAATACCCACTGCTGGGTGCGGTACGAGCCTCGGCACAAATGATCAGCTACGAAGCCGCCTTGGGCCTCGCCATGGCCACCGTATTTTTGATGAGCGGCACCTTGTCTACCAACGGCATCGTGGCCGACCAAGCCACCTGGAACTGGAACGCCGTCACCACCGGGGTCGTGCCCTTTATTATCTTCTTGCTGGCCGGCACCGCCGAACTCAACCGGCCACCCTTTGACTTGGTAGAAGCCGAACAAGAACTGGTCGGTGGCTTTCACACCGAATACAGTTCGCTTCGTTTTGCCCTGTTCTTCTTGGCCGAATTCATGAACGTCATCACCATGTCGGCCATCGCGGTAACCCTGTTCTTAGGCGGCCCCAACGGCCCCATCCTCATCGAATCAGTAGCTTGGTTGTGGCCACCGCTCTGGTTCTTCGCCAAAGTAGCGGTCTTCCTCTTTACCTTCGTGTGGCTACGAGCCACCCTGCCTCGTTTTCGCTACGACCAACTCATGGACCTCGGCTGGAAGATGCTGATCCCCGCCGCCCTGGGCTGGTTCTTGCTAATTGCCGCCTTAAACGTCGGTGGCGACCGAGGCTGGCCCACCTGGGCGGTGGTCGGAACCGGCATGGTGGTCGGGGTGTTGGGCTACCTTGCCCTCACCGGTGCCATACGTAAAGCCACGCTGGATCGCTCCGGCCAAGACTTTGAAGGAGTGAACTAATGGGCTACTTCCAAGGCTTCGCCGTTACCTTTAAAAAACTTTGGGAAAAACGGGTCACCGTGCCCTACCCCGAACAAAAACGTGACAAACCAGCCCGCCTGCATGGCCGCCACGTACTCAGCCGCTACGAAGACGGCATGGAAAAATGCATCGGCTGCGAACTCTGCGCCGGGGTATGCCCCGCTAACTGCATTTACGTGCGGGGCGCCGACAACCCGCCCGATCACCCAGTTTCGCCGGGAGAGCGCTACGGCTTTGTCTACGAAATCAACTACCTGCGGTGTATTCACTGCGACCTGTGCGTCGAAGCCTGCCCCACCCAAGCCATCACTGAAACAAAACTCTTCGAGTTTTCGTTCACCAACCGCACCGACGCTGTTTACACCAAAGACGAACTGTTGGTCGATGCCGACACCGGCCAACCCCAGCATTTACCTTGGGAAGATTGGCGACCCGGCGAAGACGAAGACACCTCAGGTTGGATGCGCGCTACCTCACCGAGTGGGTCCGCTGAACACACCGGTTTGGTGGCTTGGGCTGGCGAACTGGGCTATGGCATTCGTGCCCCAGAAGATGGCCAACGCAGCGAGAAAGAAAACTAATGGACGCTGCAGTTTTTCTTATTAGCGCCGTAGTGGTGCTGTCGGGCGCCGTCGGCGTGTTGTTGGCTCGCAACCCAATACATGCCGCCTTGTTCCTGATAGAAACCCTTTTCGGTATCGCCGTACTCTTCATCTTGTTAGACGCCACCTTTTTGGCCGCCGTGCAAGTAGTGGTTTACGCCGGAGCCATCGTCATTTTGTTCCTCTTTGTCATCATGTTGTTGGGAGTCGACCGAGCCGACGACCTGGGCATTGAACCCATTGCCGGCCAACGCCCCATGGCGGCCGTCATCGGGGCCTCGTTGTTGGGTCTCACCTTGACCACCTTGTTGATCGCCGTAAACGGCCCCACCGGAGACGCCGGGACCACCGCGGTACTCGGCAACGCCGAAACTAACACCCGTCTTTTAGGCGAAGCGCTTTTTACCGACCACGTTTTTGCCGTAGAACTCACCGCACTTTTGTTGACGGTGGCCATTGTGGGAGCAGTAGTGCTGGCCCGCCGCATTAGCGGGCCCCTGCAACCTCTACCCGGCGTAGCTATTGCCGTGGCCAACGATCAAGAAACCGAGGAGGACTAATGGAGGTCACCACCACCTGGTACTTGGTTTTAGGTGCTGTGCTCTTTACCTTGGGCACGGTCGGCGTGTTAACCCGCCGCAACCCACTGGTCATGTTCATGTGCGTTGAACTCATGCTCAACGCCGTCACCCTCACCTTGGTGGCCTTTGGCGCCGCCCTCGGCGACCTAGGCGGGCAAGTATCAGTGTTCTTTGTGCTGGTAGTAGCCGCCGCCGAAGTGGTCGTCGGTTTAGCAATCATCGTGGCCATAACCCGCCGCCGTCCCGGTACCACCGTGGACGATCTCTCGGTATTAGGAGGCTAGGAACATGCTTGACCTAGTTTGGCTAATTCCCGCTTTTCCCCTGGCCGGGTTTCTTTTCTTAATGGTCTTCGGCCGACGCTTAGGAGAACCCAAAGCAGGCTGGGTAGCTACCGCCGCCATAGCCGGTTCGTTCGCTGCCACCTTGGGGGTGTTTCTCGAACTGACCTCCCTTTCGGTACATGACCGCCGCTCAGTAACCACCCTGTTCGCTTGGGTACCGGCCGGTGATTTTTCGGTTGACGTAGGTTTCTTGGTGGACCCTTTATCCATCACCATGTGCCTATTCATCACCGGGGTGGGGGCACTCATCCACCTGTACTCCATTGGCTACATGCACGGCGACCAGGACTACAACAAGTTCTTCACCTACCTCAACCTGTTTGCTTTTTCCATGCTGATACTGGTGCTGGGCAACAACATGTTGTTGACTTTCCTGGGTTGGGAAGGCGTCGGAGCGTGTTCTTACCTGCTGATCTCTTTTTGGTTCGATAACGAAGCCAACGCCTCGGCCGGGAAAAAAGCGTTTGTTACCAACCGCATCGGCGACTGGGGTTTCATGGTGGCCATCTTCGCCACCTTTTTCACCTTCGGAACCGTCAACTACGCCGAGGTGCTCGACGCCACCGCTTCGGGCCAACTTTTACAGTCCACGGCCACCCTGATTGCCGTGATGCTCTTCATTGGCGCCATCGGCAAATCGGCACAGTTTCCGCTTTACCTCTGGCTGCCCGACGCTATGGCCGGCCCCACCCCCGTGTCGGCACTCATCCATGCCGCCACCATGGTCACCTCAGGTATTTACCTCTTGACCCGCATTAACCCCATCATCGCCGACGCCGCCGACTGGCTCCCTACCCTTATTGCCTGGGTCGGGGTCGGCACCGCACTGTTTGCCGCCACCATCGCCGTGGCCCAAACCGACATCAAAAAAGTGTTGGCGTACTCCACGGTGAGCCAACTGGGTTACATGTTTTTAGCGGTGGGCACCGGGGCCTATGTGGCCGCGGTATTCCACATGATCACCCACGCTTTTTTCAAGGCGCTGCTTTTCTTGGGTTCCGGTTCGGTCATTCACGGCATGGACGGCGATCAAGATATGCGCCACTACGGCGGATTACGCCGCTTGCTACCCATTACCAGCGCCACCTTCATCGTGGGCTGGCTGGCCATAGCGGGCGTGCCCCCATTTTCTGGGTTTTGGTCTAAAGACGAAATCTTGTTGTTTGCCTGGAATGAATCCCCAGCGCTTTGGGCGGTAGGTTTTGTTACCGCTATTTTGACTGCTTTCTACATGACCCGCCAGGTCATCTTGACCTTCTTTGGTCGTTACCGCTTTGGCGATGCCCGGCCTGAAGAAATTGCCACCGCTTGGGAGGCACGTTTAGTTGCCGCCACCGAAGCCGTTGACACGGCTGGCGCAGAAATAGACAAAGCCCGCACCGCTGTTGAGGCAGCGGTAACCGCCGCCGAAGCGGCCCGCCTGGCACTAACCGAGGCCCAAGCAGCAGCCACCGCAGAACCCCTTGAAGGCCAAGAACCCGCCGACCCCGAAGCGTTGGCCGCGGCAGTGCTGGCCGCCGAAGACGCCGTAGTGACGGCCGACCAAAAAGTAGTAGAAGCCGAACGAGCGTTAACGGCCGCCGAGGTTACCCACGCCGAAGCAGTGGAAACCCATCAACAAATAGTACGCCAAGCCGCCGACCGCCCCGCAGTGCCGGAACTTGCTTTGGCCGCCGCCCCCGATACCACGGAAGTAGCCGACCACTTGCCGGCAGAAGTAGCCCAGCGCAACGAATATCATGCCCACGAATCACCATGGACCATGACCTTGCCGTTGGTGGTGCTGGCGGTAGCGGCCGCCACCGCCGGGGTTATGCAGCTCCCGTTCTCGCCATCACTTAAACGCCTCGAGCACTGGTTGGAGCCCTCCCTGTTTGGCAACGAAGTACACCTCTCGGTAGCGACCAGCACCATGTGGATATTGGCTTTGGTGGCCATCGCTGGCGGTATCGCTGGCATCACCTTGGCTATTGCCGCTTACCAAAAACGCAAAGTGGACTACACCATGTTTGAGCGCCCCATTTTGGCCGAGGCTTGGCAAGTAGATCGCTGGGTCAGTGACTTTATGGGTGGCCCCGGAACCGCCGGCTTCGAAGCCACGGCCGGTTTCGACCAACGGGTGGTTGACGGCGCCGTCAACGGCACCGGCCGCTTGGTGCAACGCTTGGCGCAAGGAGTTCGCCGCTTTCAAAACGGTCTGGTGCGCACCTACGCCGCCGGCATCGGGGTAGGGGCAGTACTGCTTCTGCTTTGGTTCTTCATGAGGTCAGGTATCTAATGGCTTTTTCCTTATTGGCCTCGGCTAGCGCAGTGACCTTCCCGGTACTTCCGGCCCTTCTTTTGGTGCCTTTTGCCGGAGCATTGCTGGTCATGGTGTTACCTCGCCAGCGCCCCGAACTATTCAAACTGGTGGCCGTGCTGACCTCGGTAACGGTAATGGGGATGAGCTTTTGGGTGCTTTACGCTTTCGACACCCAGCACGGTACTGATGGGTTCCAGTTCTTAAGCAACCAAACCTGGATAGCCGATCTGGGTATCTCTTGGTCGTTTGGTATCGACGGCATCTCGCTCTTTTTGGTAGTGCTCACCGGGGTATTGTTTCCTATCGCTCTGCTGGCCACCGACCCGGCCCACGACAACCGGGCCTGGTACGGCTGGCTTTTGGTGTTAGAAGGCGGGGTCATGGGGGCGTTCCTCAGCCTCGACTTGGTGATGTTCTTCATCTGTTTCGAAGTGGTGCTGGTGCCCATGTACTTCCTCATCGGCCGTTGGGGCCACGGCAACCGCACCTACGCCGCCACCAAATTCTTTCTCTACACCATGGCCGGCTCAGCGCTCATGCTGGTGGGCATTGTGGCTTTGGCCTTTTTGCATGCCGACGCCACCGGCGGCCCATTAACTTTCAACCTGATCGAGATTGCCGAAGCCCAAAGCCTGGCCACCGGCACCGCTCGCTGGATTTTCTTAGCTTTCGCTTTGGCCTTCGCCGTCAAGGTGCCCATCTTTCCCCTCCATACTTGGCTGCCTGATGCCCACACTGAAGCCCCTACCGCTGGGTCGGTCATCTTGGCCGGGGTCATGTTGAAACTCGGTACTTACGGGTTTTTGCGTTTCGGTTTGTACTTGTTTCCGGAGGCCTCGCATTACTTCGCCCCGGTGTTTTTGACCCTCGGGGTGGTGGGCATTATTTATGGTGCTGTGGTGGCCGCCATGCAAGGCGACCTCAAACGCTTGGTGGCGTACTCCTCAGTGGCCCACCTTGGTTTCATCATCTTGGGTACCTTCGCCCTCAACACCGAAGGCATCGAAGGTGGCTTGCTGCAAATGGTCAACCACGGGGTGTCAACCAGTGCCCTGTTTTTGTTGGTGGGCATGATCTACGAACGCCGCCACACCCGTCAAATCAGTGAACTGGGCGGCTTGCAAAGGTCAGCGCCTATCTTGGCCGCCGTATTTACTGTGGTCATGTTGTCGTCTATTGGTTTGCCGGGCCTCAACGGTTTCGTGGGCGAGTTCTTAATCCTGCTGGGTACCTTTACCGCTCACCGTTGGTGGGCCATGGTGGCGACCGCTGGAGTGATTTTGGCGGCTCTTTATTTGCTGTGGGCCTACCAACGAGTGTTCCATGGTCCGGCGACCGGCGACAACGCCGAAATGCCCGACCTGACCCTGCGTGAAGGTATGGTGCTGGCCCCCTTGCTGGCTCTTATTATCTTTATGGGGGTTTACCCTCGGCCAGTAATCGAACGCATGGAACCGGCCGTTGATTCGTTGATCGAACATATTGAACTTCACGTCGAAGGATTTCACGAACCAGTAACCCGGGGCGGCGTAGACCTCGGTGAGGCTCCGGTAGTTGAGCACGCTGATGAAGGGGAGCACGAGTAATGCTGGCGCAAATAAACCAAATCGCTACCCCTGAGGTGCTGTGGTGGGCGCTGTTGCCACTGCTGTTTTTCTCGGTAAGCGCTGTCACCTTGCTTACCGTGGCTTCCTTGAAGCGTCAGATGCCAGCCTGCTGGCCCCCCGCCTGGACCATCACCGCAGCCCTCGCCACCTTGGTTTCATTGGTCCCCTTGTGGCAAAAAGTAATGGACGAAGGGCCACGGTCCTTCTTAGGGGGTGCCGTAGGCATAGATGGCGCTTCGCTGTTTATCACCGGAATATTGGCGGTCACCGTCTTAGCGACCGCCCTCTTGGCGCACCCTTATTTGAAACGCCAAGACCTCCCCGGTCTTGAGTTTTATGTGTTGCTGCTTCTTTCGGCGGCCGGTGGGGTAGTGATGGCTTCAGCCAACGACCTCATCGTGTTGTTCCTAGGTATCGAAGTGTTGTCTCTCGCGGTGTACGTGTTGGCGGCCTACCACTTGCGCCGCATTGAGTCGCAAGAAGCGGCGCTCAAGTACTTTATTTTGGGGGCCTTCGCTTCGGCCTTCCTGCTTTACGGCATCGCCTTGGTGTACGGCGCCGTGGGGTCAACCAACCTGTCTGACATCAACGCTTGGCTGGCTCAAAACATTTTGGTGGAAGACGGGCTTTTGCTCGCTGGCTTAGCCATGCTGCTAGTTGGCCTAGGTTTCAAAGTAGCGGCTGCCCCCTTTCATGCCTGGACGCCTGATGTGTACCAAGGTGCTCCCAGCCCCGTAGTGGCTTGGATGGCCGCCGGGGTAAAAGCTGCCGGCTTCGCTGCTTTGCTCCGCGTTTTTGTGACGACCTTCGGTTCGTTCTCTGCCGACTGGCGCCCCGCCATGGCCGTGCTGGCCGGTGCCTCGGTACTGGTCGGTTCGTTAGGCGCCGCTTTGCAAACCGACGTCAAGCGTTTGTTGGCTTACTCTTCAGTAGCGCACGCCGGGTTTTTGCTCATCGGGGTCGAAGCGGCCACCGCACGCGGCACCAGCGCAGTCTTTTCTTATCTCGCTATCTACGCCCTGTTGGCTATCGGTAGTTTTGCCGTGGTCACCTTGATGGGTGGTTCCGGTGACCAAAACCATCAATTGGAGGTCTACCACGGGTTAGGGGCACGCCAACCCTGGTTGGCTGGCGCCTTCACGGTGCTTTTGCTGGCCCAAGCCGGGGTGCCGCTTACCGCTGGCTTCGTCGCCAAGTTTGGGGTTATTGCTGCTGCCGCCGATGCCGGCTCTTGGTGGTTGGCGTCAGTCGCCATGTTGGCTACAGCTATCGCTGCTTTTGCTTACCTTCGGGTGGTGGTGGCCATGTACCTCAATGACTCTGTGAGCGACGAAACGATTACCGTGGATCGCACTACCTGCTGGGTAATTTCGGTGGTAGTCGCCCTGGTGATGCTCATCGGTTTGATGCCTTCAATTTTGCTTGATGTAGCGCGTCAAGCCGTCCCTGTTTTGGTGGGTGGCTAAGGTGATTAATTTCTTCTCAGTAACCCCTCAGAGTGCCCGCTCATCGGTTAGCCTCTTTGCCGTACCCGTAACTTGGGGTGCGATGTTGGCCTTATCCCCTCTTAATCGTTAGGTTCAGTTTCTGTGTCCGACTTTCTTCGCAGCTGGTTAACGCTGGTCCTCTTTGGGGGTCTTGCCGTGCTGATAGTTGGGGCGTTGTTAGGCTTGTCGAGTTTGATCCGCCCACAACGCGATACCGAACAAAAAGGCATCAACTATGAAAGCGGCGTGGATCCGCAAGGCGACATGTGGAGCCAGTCCAACATTCGCTACTACGTGTTCGCTTTGATGTTCGTCCTCTTCGACGTGGAAGCGGTATTCATTTTCCCTTGGGCCACCCGTCTAGAAACTTACGGCGTGTTCGGCTTGGTAGAAATGGCCATCTTCATTTTCATCTTGGCTTTGGGTTTGGTTTACGCCTGGCGGAAAGGCCTCCTGCGATGGGTTTAGTAGAAAACGGCAAACTCCCCAAGCCGCTCACCGCTTTGCTCAACGTGAGCCGCAAGTATTCTCTATGGGTTTACCAATGGGGTTTGGCTTGCTGCGCTATCGAAATGGGCGCTGCCTTTGCTTCTCCTCGCTACGACGTGATGCGCTTAGGGGTTATCCCGTTTCCGGCCAGCCCTCGTCAAGCCGACATGGTGGTTATCTCCGGCACGGTGACCGACAAAATGGCTCCGGTAGTGCGCCGCCTCTACGAGCAAATGCCGGAACCAAAATATGTTATCTCCATGGGTTCATGCGCTAACTGTGGCGGCCCCTACTGGGACAGTTACTCGGTAACCAAAGGCGTGGATCAAGTTATTCCGGTAGATGTTTACGTCCCCGGCTGCCCTCCTCGCCCCGAAGCACTCTTAGAAGGCATCGTTTTGTTGCAAGAACGCATCGCCTCAGAAGACATGACCGAACGTTGGAACGGTGATCCCATTGTCGTCACCTGATACGCCCGTGACCGAAGAAGAAACCGCCGCACCCGAGGCAGACGCCGCTCGGGATGCTTTGGTAGCCACCCTGGCCGAAGCCTTAGGCGACGGCCTGGTAGCCAGCGAAGTAAAAGCCGGGGTCGACGTTTGGGTACGAGTAACCAGCCAGGCTTGGGTCGAAACCGCTCAGGTGTTGCGCGACCAGTGCGGCATGAAGTACTTCAACTTCCTTTCGGTTATTGACTGGCTGCCTTCGCCCTTTGGTCGCGACATGGACGCCCAAGTTGACCAACCCGACCCCGTGGAACCCGGCGAAATGACTTGGGGTATCACCGGCGGTCAAACCCGTTTTCAAATGCTGGCTCGTTTACACGACCCCGTGAACCACGTGGGGATCAACATCAAAGCCGATCTTGACGATGACCAACCCACCATTGACTCTTGGATAACGGTTTACCCCGGCGCCAACTGGCACGAACGCGAAGCCGCCGAAATGTTTGGTGTGCACTTCACTGGACACCCCAACTTGACCAAGATTTACTTGCCGGGAGCCTTCGAAGGAAACCCCATGCGTAAAGACTTCCCCCTGCTGGCCCGTCGGGTAAAACCGTGGCCCGGCTTGGTAGACGTTGAACCGTTGCCCGGCGAAGACGATGACGAAACGGAGGCCTCATGAACAAGGCCACCGACACCCAGCAACTGGCTTACATCGCCGGCCAAGCAGCCGACGCTCGGGTCAACTTAGAAATCGAAACCGAGGGCATGACCCTCAACATCGGCCCACAGCACCCGGCCACTCACGGCACCCTGCGCATCATTGTAAAACTTGATGGCGAACAAGTAATTGCGGCCGAGCCCATGATGGGTTACATGCATCGGGGCTACGAAAAGCTTACTGAAGTACGCACCTACCCACAGGTCACGGCCCTCATTAACCGCATCGACTGGTTGGGGAGTTTCGCCAACGAGGTGCCGTTCATTCAGGCCGCCGAAAACCTTATGGAAGTAGAAGCTCCACCTCGCGCCCAGTGGATACGCACCGCATTGTTCGAAATGTCTCGCATCGCCAACGTGGTGTTGTTCTTGGGCGACATGGGCGTGCAACTCGGTGCGGTTACCCCCGTGTTCTTCGCTTTCCGTGACCGCGAGTTCATCCTCAACCAAATCGAAGCAGTAACCGGCGGGCGTTTTCACCCCAACTTCAACCGCATCGGCGGCCTCAAAGACGACCTGCCTAAAGGCTGGATCGAAGAAACCCGCGGCGTGTTGGGACGTATCCAGAACTTCTGCGACGAGATCGAAACCCTGGTGGCCGGCAACGAAATCTTCCAAGCCCGCACCCGCGGTATTGGCATTATCCCCGCCGACGTGGGCTTGGCCTACGGCTTGTCGGGCGCCAACATTCGCTCCAGCGGCGTGGATTGGGACATTCGCCGCGACGGAGGCATCGGCTTGGTGCACAACGAACTGGACTGGAAAGTCTGGACCCACCCCGATGGCGACTCCTACGCTCGTTTCTGGGTGCGGCTGCAAGAAGTACGCGAATCATGCATCATGATCGAACAAATCTTGGATGGCATTCCTGCCGGGCCTGTTATGGCCAAAGTGCCCCGCATCATCAAAGTGCCAGCCGGTGAATCTTACGTAGAAACCGAAAATCCACTGGGGGTTATGGGCTACTACATCGTTTCTCAAGGTGACCTCACCCCATTTCGCGTCAAGATCCGTTCGGCCTCGTTCAACAACGTGTCTATTACCCCGTGGCTCCTTAAAGGGGTCTACGTGCCCGACGTGGTTTCAATTTTGGCCAGCCTGTATTTCATCCTCGGAGACATCGACCGATGACGCTGATTCTGGCCGAGATGGCTTACTGGCAAGAAACCTCTATCCGCCTGTTGGTCGGCCTGGCTGCCGTATTGCTGCCTGCCGGTACGCTGGTTTACCTCTTTTTGTTCAAAATGATGAGCTTCATGCAGAGCCGTTTGGGCCCTATGGAAGCCGGCCCTTACGGGTCGATGCAGTTGCTGGCCGAGGTCGGTAAATTCTTGCAAAAAGAAGACATCATCCCTCGCTCCGCCGACCGCCTGATCTTTAAGTTGGCGCCTTTCGTGGTGCTGATTTCGACCTTCTTGCTGGTTCTGGTTATTCCCGCCGGCCCCGACCTGTGGTTCATCGACGTGGACACCGGCATCTTTTTGGCTTTAGCGGTGTCGTCTATTTCGGTCATCGGCATCTTGATGGCGGGCTGGGCTTCGGCCTCTAAGTATTCTTTGATGGGGGCTTTGCGGGCCACCGGTCAGCTCATTGCCTACGAATTACCTCTGGTGCTTGCGGTGGTCGGAGTGGTGATTCAAGCCGGCACCCTCAACGTACAAAATATTGTTATGGCCCAAGCTACCGGTGAAATATTTGGCTATGGAGGCATCGGCAACCCGTTCATCTTTACTCAGTTCGTGGGCTTCGCCATCTTCTTGATCGCTGTCCAAGCGGAACTCACCCAACCACCTTTTGACATGCCGGTCGCTGAATCAGAACTGGTCACCGGCTACCTGACCGAATATTCCGGCCTGCGCTTCTTGATGTTCTTTATTGGCGAATTCGCCACCGCCGGTATTTTCTCGGCTTTGGCCGCCACCTTGTTCTTAGGCGGCTGGTACGTACCGGGCTTAGACCCCACCGACGGTTTGTTCAACGTCATCGGCCCTGCCGTGCTGTTCGCCAAAATGCTGTTGGTGGCTTTCTTGATCTTCTGGTTCCGCTTCACCTACCCTCGTTTCCGTGAGGATCAACTGCAAAAGTTGGCGTGGAAAGTACTTATCCCTTTGTCTCTGATCAACATTGTGATCACCGGCGTACTTAAGGTGGTGTTCTAATGGCCATAAAAATCAAGATTCCCGGGATGATCAAAGGTCTTGGTATTACCTTTGGCACCATGGTGCGTACCTTGACTAAAGGCTCGCATACCGTGCAATACCCGCACGTAAAAGAAGCGCCTACTCCTCGGGCCCGTGGGGTCATTGCCCTCCACGAAGAAAACTGCACCTCCTGCATGCTGTGCGCCCGTGAATGCCCTGACTGGTGTATTTACATTGAAGGCCACAAATACAAAGCACCACCCCGTCGCCCTGGCGGCAAGCCCCGTAAAAAGAACGCCCTAGACCGCTTCGATATTGACTATTCGTTGTGCATGTACTGCGGTATTTGCGTCGACGTGTGCCCCTTCGAAGCATTGTTCTGGACCCCCGAATACGAATACTCCGAACTGAAAATTTCTAACTTGTTGCACGACAAAAACCAGTTAGGCAAGTGGATGGAAACCGTGCCCGAGTTTGAAGACTACGAAAAGGGCAGCGAAGCCAAGAAAGCCCAGGTACCCGAGTGAACCTGTTGGCCCAAGTAAATGATTTCAACCCATTGTTGAGCAGCGAAGTAGTGGTGGCCCAAAATATCGCTTTCACCATTTTGGCGGCCATCATGCTGGTCAGTGCCGTACGTTTGGTCACCACCCGCAACGTGGTCCATGCGGCCCTGTACCTGGTGCTGGTGTTGGCCGGAGCGGCCGGCATCTTCATCTTGTTGGGCGCCGAGTTTGTGGGCGTAACCCAAATAATGGTTTACATCGGAGCCATCGTGGTGCTGTTTTTGTTCGGCATCATGTTGACCCGGGGTGCCCTGGGCACCGAAGAAGAAGGCAACAAAGAGCCCCGCCTGATGGCTTCTTTAGTAGCCGGCTTGTTGGTAGTAGTTATGGGCGGTGCGCTCATCGATACCTTTGGCGACGCCGAGTTGTTGCGTTCTGCACCCAGCACCACCGCTGACATTAGTGACAGTATTTTTAGCCAGTACATCGTGCCGTTCGAAGCAACCTCGGTGTTGTTGCTGGCGGCTTTAATCGGGGCCATCGTGGTGGCCAGAAAGGACTGACATGTTTCTGAACCAGTTCCTTCTGCTTTCTGTGGCACTTTTTGCTATTGGCGTGTACGGCGTGTTGGCCCGCCGCAACGGGGTCATGGTGCTCATGTCCATTGAGCTCATCTTGAACGCCGTCAACATCAACTTGGTTTCTTTCGCTGCTTTCACCGAAAACTTAGCCGGTGAAGTATTCGCCCTCTTCGTGATTGCCGTAGCGGCGGCCGAAGTTGGGGTGGGTTTGGCCATGATCATGCTCTTGTACCGCAACCGTCGAAACATCGATCTCACTGAGCTCGATTTGATGAAGGGTTAATGCTGTGACCGACCTATTCATCTTCGCTTCGGCAGCCGCTGAAGTGGCAGAAAACGTTTTGCCGTTGGGTATCACCGAAGGGGGGTCCTGGTTGCTGCGCAACGCTTGGCTCATCCCGTTGATACCGGCGCTTTCTTTCGTAGGCATCTTGTTCTTTGGCAAGCGCATGCCTCGCCAAGGCGCCGAACTGGGCGTAGCAGCCATCGGTATTGCTTTCGTTCTGGCCGTGTTGACCGGCGCTGCTTGGATGGATCATCGCGACAACTACCACGGGGAAGAAATTACCCAAGCGGTGATCGTGGCCGAACACGGCGACGCGGCCGACCACGGCGAAGGGCACGCCCCTGAACACCCCTCGCTGGCGGTAAGCAACACCGTGACCTGGTTCCAGGTGGGCGGCATGACCATCTCGGTAGGCGTTTTGGTCGACGGCTTGGCGGTAATGATGCTCTTCGTGGTGACCTTGGTGTCGCTATTGGTGCACATTTACTCCACCGACTACGTGGGCGGCGATAGGCGCTACACCCACTACTTTGCTTTCTTGTCGCTCTTTAGCGCCTCCATGCTGACCCTGGTTATCTCAGAAAACACTCTGCAACTTCTGGTGGCTTGGGAATTAGTGGGTGTGTGCTCGTTTGCGCTCATTGGCCACTGGTGGGAAGAAAAACCCAACAGCGATGCTGCGTTGAAAGCCTTCTTAACCAACCGGGTAGGCGACATGGGCCTCTTGGTAGGCATCACCGTGCTGTTCTTCTCCGTTGGTTCGGCGCTGCCTGACGCTTTCGGTTCGTTCTCTATCGCCACCACCAACACGCTGGCCAACTCGGGCCTGTTATCGCACACCGCTCTGTTGGTATCGGCGACCTGCCTTATGGCTGCCGTTATGTCTAAGTCTGGCCAGTTTTTCTTACACACCTGGTTGCCCGACGCTATGGCCGGGCCCACCCCTGTTTCGGCCCTCATCCACGCCGCCACCATGGTGGTAGCCGGGGTATTCATGATCGCTCGCCTGTACGGCGTGTTCTTCGAAGGGTTCTCCATTGGCGGGTCATCCATCAACCTGATGGCCGTAGTGGGCGGGCTTACTACTTTGGTCGGTGCTTCGCTGGCGTTCGTGCAACGCGACATCAAAAAAGTCTTGGCCTACTCCACTATTTCTCAATTGGGTTACATGGTGTTGGCTTTGGGCGTCGGGGCCTGGACAGCCGCTGTGTTCCACTTGTTCACCCACGCTTTCTTTAAGGCCTGCTTGTTCTTGGGCTCCGGTTCGGTAGCTCACGCCGTGCACAGTTTCGACATGAAATCCGACATGGGTGGCATGCGTAAAGCCATGCCGCAGACCTACCGGACCTTCGTCATCGGTTCTATCGCCTTGGCTGGGTTGCCTCCGTTGGCCGGCTTTTGGTCGAAAGACGAAATCTTGGCCGGCACCGGCGGTTGGGACCTCTTTGGAGGCACCGGCGGTAACGGGGCCTACACCGGCATGCTGATCATGGGCATGGTGACCGCCGCATTGACCGCTGCCTACATGACCCGAGTCATCTACTTAACCTTCTTTGGCGACTTCCGCGGCCACGGCGAACTCCACGAATCTGGCCCCCGCATGGTGGTGCCTTTGTGGATTCTAGCCGGTTTGGCCATGGTGGCCGGGCTATTCAACCTGCCTCCCGGCTTTCAATTGGTGCCCGAATCAATGCAAGAACGCTTCGGCCATTACGTAGAACCAGCGGCCGCTTACTTCCCGGGCATTAGCCACGCCTCACCCTCATGGTCGCTGGCTATTTTCTCCACCCTGGTGGTGATGGCCGGTGCAGGTTCCGCCTACTGGTATTACTTCATCAAAGTAGACGCCGCCGCCCAAGCCTCGGGCCAAAGCCTGACCGAACTTAGCAACGGCCCTACCAGTCGTTGGCCGCTGGCCAAAATGGGCCACAACCTGCTCGAGAACAAGTACTACCTCGACCACCTCTACACCGGCATCATCGCCGGAGGCACCAAGGGACCGCTGGCCCGTGCCGTCTACCGCTTCAACCAACAGGTCATTGACCGCACCGTCGACAAAGTCGGCGAAACTGCGGTGGTGTCTGGTCAGTTTGTCTACGACAAAATTGACCAACTGTTAGTTGACGGTGCCGTTAATACCTCGGGGCATCTTGCTTCTGAGGCTGGCGGAGAACTTCGTAAAATTCAATCCGGGAAGGTCCAAAGCTACGCAGCGATTTTATTCGCCGCCGCCACGGTCCTCGCCGGGATTTTGATCGTCATCGTTTAGGAGACGGCCAGTATGGAAAATTTGCTTGACAGTTGGGGCCTAACCGCTGCCACCTTCGTACCAATGTTGGGGGTGGCGCTCATGATGTTCGTCCCCAAAGAAAAAGAGGATCTGCATAAAAAGATCGCTCTGGCCACCTCGTTGGTGGTGGCCGCCATTGGGGTGCTGCTCTTAGTGCAGTTCGACCTTGATGCCACAGGGCAACTGCAGTTCGCCGTTGACCACATGTGGATCGACGTCATAAACAGCCACTACGCCATGGGCCTCGACGGCATGTCGCTGCCGTTGGTGTTGCTAACCATGCTGGTGGTGCCTTTGTGCATCGTTTACTCGTGGGATCATTTCCCGTCCCCGGCGAACCCCAAAGCCTTCTTGATGCTGATCTTGGTTCTAGAAACCGGCATGATCGGTACCTTCATGGCTCAAGACTTGGTGTTGTTCTTCGTGTTCTTCGAAGTGGTGCTGTTGCCCATGTTCTTCATGATCGCCGTGTGGGGCGGCGAAGACCGCCGCTACGCCTCGCTGAAGTTCTTCTTGTACACCTTGTTCGGTTCAGCACTTATGTTGGTGAGTTTCTTATCGCTGTACTTCTTGTCGGGCGCCGAATCGTTTGTACTCACCGATTTGGCCCAAGCAGTAGCCGAGAACGGTATTTCTCGCACCGCCGGGCTGTGGATCTTTGGTGGCATGTTGTTGGGCTTCGGCATCAAGGTGCCCATGTTCCCCTTCCACACTTGGTTGCCTGACGCTCACACTCAGGCCCCGACCGTCGGTTCGGTCATCTTGGCCGCCGTGTTGTTGAAACTCGGCACCTACGGCTTTATTCGCATCGCTATTCCCGTGTTGCCAGAAGCCGCTGTGGAGTGGGCTCCTTGGATCGGCCTGTTGGCGGTAGTGGGCATCATCTACGGTGCCTTGGGCTGTTTGGCACAAACCGACATGAAGCGCCTGATCGCTTTCTCGTCGGTCGCTCACATGGGTTTCGTCATGTTGGGTATTTCTACCCTCACCGATTTCGGCATTAACGCCGCCATCATGGGCATGGTGGCCCACGGTTTGATCACCGGCATGTTGTTCTTTATCGCTGGGTCGATCAAAGAGCGCTACCACACCTTAGATATTGCCCGCTTGGGCGGCTTGCTACTTAAAGCCCCTCGTATGGGTTGGATTCTCGGTTTGAGCGTCATGGCTTCGCTGGGCCTGCCTGGTTTGGCTGGCTTCTGGGGCGAATTCCCCGCCATTTTGTCCACCTACAACCCGGCCAACGGCCTGCCCGTAGAGACCTTCCGCACTTACATGGTGATCTCTGCTTTGGGCACCGTGCTGGCCGCCGGTTACCTGCTGTGGCTATTGCAACGCACCGCCTTTGGTACCCCCACCGAAGAGTTTGCCGACCAAGACATCCCTGACGTAACCCGTCACGAGTGGATTGCCTGGACCCCCATGATCGCTTTGATCTTGGCTATCGGCATTTACCCCAACTTGATTTTCCGGGTAACCGACGGGGCAGTAGATGCTTCGCTTAACGAATGTTTGCAAGTAAACACCCAAGAAATGTCGGCCGAAGATATCGAAGCTTTGCATTGCGCCCCGGTTTACAACTTGGGTAGCGGCGGACATACGGTAGATGAACACGCAGTGAGCGGAGACTGACCGTGACTGCGCAACTGCTCGCCTTGGCCTTTGAAAGGCCAGCCATTGATTGGCATGCGGTGGCCCCCGAGTTGGTGCTGTTAACCGCCGGGTGTCTCATCACCTTGGCCGACGTCATCTTTTTAGAAAAAGCCCGGTCCTTTACCGCTGCTTTGGCCGGGTTGGGTGTGCTGGCTACCGCCATTCCGCTCATTACCTTGGCGAGCAGCGGCGCCGACCGAGTGCTGTTCGGTGGAGCGTACGTGGTTGACGACTTTGCACTTATAACCAAAGCCATTTTCTTAATGGCCGGTTATGTAGTGATTTTGCTCTCTACCAACTATGTGGCCGAAGGCGATTACTGGGAAAACGAATATTACGGCCTGTTGTTGGCTTCGCTTATGGGCATGATCATGATGGCCTCTTCTCGAGACTTGATTTCGATCTTCGTGGCCTTGGAACTGTTGTCGATCCCCGCCTATTTGATGGTGGCTTGGCGCAAGGGCGATGCCCGCTCCAATGAAGCCGGTTTGAAGTATTACCTCATGGGGGTGTTCGCTTCGGCGGTCATGCTCTACGGCATGTCGCTGCTCTTCGGGTTGGCGGGTTCTACCCAACTCACGGAGATCGCTACTGCGGTGGCTTCGGGCGCCACCTCAACCTCGGCCACCACCTTGGCCATTGTCTTTATCATCGCCGGGTTTGCTTTTAAAGTTTCGGCGGCCCCGTTTCATACCTGGGCTCCTGATGTTTATGAAGGCGCCCCCACCCCGGTGACGGCGTTTCTTTCGGTGGCCTCAAAAGCGGCCGGCTTTGTGGCCATCTTGCAGTTGCTTTACGTGGGTTTCTACGGTCGAGCCGATGTCTACGAACCGTTGATCTGGATTTTGGCCGCCGCGTCTATGACCTTGGGCAACCTGGTGGCTTTGCGCCAAACCAACATGGTGCGCCTCATGGCTTACTCCGGGGTGGCCCAAACCGGGTTTATTATTGCTCCGCTAGCCGTGGCCGGTCACGCCGGGTTAGGCGACCAAGCATTGTCTACCGTGGTGACCTACTTGGCTATTTACGCTGCCATGAACTTGGGGGCTTTTGCGGTCATCATCACCTTGTCTCGCAAAACTGGTTCGGCAGAGCTCAGCAGCTTTGGTGGGGCCTTTAGCTACGCCCCTGGCCTGACGGTGGCCATGAGCTTCTTTTTGTTCTCGCTGGCGGGTATTCCTCCGCTGGGCGGCTGGTTCGCCAAATTTGAGGTGTTCCGAGTATTGACCTCAGCCGGCGACTTCTGGGGCTACTCCTTAGCGGTGATCGCTGCTGTGAACTCGGTGATTGCCTTGTATTACTACGCTGGCATTGCCCGCCGCATGTGGGCCGATGACGCTCCAGAAGGCGATTTGGCTCCGGTGCCCACCACCCCGTCGCTGGTTATCGCTTTGGCTATTTGCGCCGGCGTTACCTTGGCCTTTGGTGTGGTGCCACAAATAGTGGCTCGCTTCACCGACGTGAGCCTGCTGGCCCTCGGGGGCTGACATTAATGGCTTAGCCGAACGGCTGGCCGCCCGGTGTCGCGCTGGCGGGCCGCTAGATTTTTCTGCTTGGGTTGAGGCTTGCCTGTACGACCCCGACTTTGGCTTTTATGTTTCTGGCGGTTCGGCGGGTCGCCGGGGGGATTTTATTACCAGCCCCGAAGTAGGCCCGTTGTTTGGCGCCGTGCTGGCGCGGTGGTTGGACAAACGGTGGGCGGCTATGGGGGAGCCTGATGGGTTTACGGTAGTTGAGGTAGGAGCAGGCCCAGGGACGTTGGCTCGGGCTGTTTTGGCGGCCCAACCGGCGTGCCTGGCAACCGGCCGCTACGTGACGGTAGAGGTTTCGGCGGCTCAACGGGCCCTTCACCCTGATGGGGTAGATGCCTTGGCCGAAATGCCGGCCGGGCCTCTTGTTGGGGCAGTGGTGGCCAACGAGTTGCTAGACAACTTGCCGTTCGGCGTGTTGGCGGCCGATGGAGAGTCTTGGCGGCCGGTACAGGTAACGGTGGAGGGAGATGAATTCTTCGAGGTGCTGGGCGACCCGGTGAACCCACCGGTTGCTTTGCCGCCAGTGGCCGGCCAGCGCATACCTACCCAAGCAGCGGCAGCCCAATGGGTTGCCGGGGCTTGGGCTTCACTGGCGCCTGGAAGCAGCCTGCTGGTTGTTGACTATTGCGCGACCACAGCCCAGATGGCCCAGAAGTCCTCTTGGCTACGCACCTACCGCAACCATCAGCACGGTGGATCGCCGCTGGACTATCTAGGTAGCCAAGACATCACCACCGAAGTGGCGGTGGATCAACTCCCCGGCCAACCGGAGGTAGGCACGCAACTCGACTGGTTACAAGCCAACGGCATCGATGACCTCGTAGCGGAAGGCCGCCGCATTTGGGAACAACGAGCCGGAGTGGCCGACCTAGTGGCCCTCAAAGCCCGCAGCCGCGTCAGCGAAGCCGAAGCCCTCTTAGCCCCCGACGGCCTCGGCGCCTTCCAAACCCTTACCTGGACAACCCCCCAGAGTCCGTGACATGGGGACAGGCCCCATGTCACGGACTCTGGGTTGGTTGAGCCTTGGTGAGGGGTCTACTAGAGTCGGGCGGGTTAACCAAGGAAAGGTAATTTTGTGAGCGAACCAACCATTGAGAACTACTACGTCGAAGACCGCACCTTCCCGCCGTCGGCTGACTTTGTGGCCTCCGCAGTAGCGGGCGACCGCTCGGATTACCAAGAAGCCGCCCTGGACTATGAGGCCTTCTGGGCCCGCCAAGCACGAGAACTTCTCACTTGGGACCAAGACTTCCACACCACGTTGGAATGGGAACTGCCCTACGCCAAATGGTTCTTAGGTGGGCAACTCAACGTTTCTTACAACTGCTTAGACCGCCACGTAGAAGCCGGCTACGGCGACCGCATTGCTTATTTTTGGGAAGGGGAACCCGGCGACACCCGCGAAATCAGTTACACCCAGTTGCTCGATGAGGTCAGCCGCTTCGCCAACGTACTCAAAGGCCTCGGCTTAGAAAAAGGCGACCGAGTAGCTATCTACATGCCAATGATCCCCGAACTGCCGGTAGCCATGTTGGCCTGTACCCGCATCGGGGTAGCGCACAGCGTGATCTTCGGCGGGTTCTCACCGGACTCCATAGTGGACCGCTGCGAAGACGCCCAAGCCCGCATGGTCATCACCGCCGACGCTGGTTACCGCCGGGGAGAGCCTTCGGCCCTCAAAGTCAACGTCGACGCCGCTCTAGACTCCGGCGCCTCCTGTGTGGAACACGTAGTGGTGGTCAACCGGTGCGACACCGAAGTCACCATGAAGGAAAACCGCGACCTGTGGTGGCATGAACTTATGGCCGAAGCCTCCGCCGACTGCCCAGCCGAACCCATGGACAGCGAACAACTGCTGTACCTGCTTTACACCTCGGGCACTACCGCCAAACCCAAAGGCATCATGCACACCACCGGCGGATACCTCACCCAAGTGGCCTACACCCACAAAACGGTGTTCGACCTCAACCGAGACGACGACGTGTATTGGTGCGCCGCCGACATCGGCTGGGTCACCGGCCACAGTTACATCGTGTACGGCCCGCTCACCAACGGCTGCACCTCGGTCATGTACGAAGGCACTCCCGACACCCCCCGGCCCGAGTTTCGTACCAGCGAGGATCGCTCAACCTGGCCCAAAGACCGCCTGTGGGACATCATCGAACGCTACGGGGTAACCCAGCTTTACACCGCCCCCACGGCCATACGTACCTTCATGAAATGGGGGACCGACGACCCAGAGGCCCACGACCTCAGCAGCCTGCGGGTATTGGGCACGGTCGGTGAACCCATCAACCCCGAAGCATGGATGTGGTATCACGAAAATATTGGCGGCAGCACCTGCCCCATCGTGGACACCTGGTGGCAAACCGAAACCGGCGGCCACATGATTAGCCCCCTGCCCGGGGTCACCACCACCAAACCCGGGTCAGCCTGCCACACCATCCCTGGTGTCTTCGCCGAAGTCGTAGACGACGCCGGCCAGCCTATTTCTGAAGGCGGCGGCTACCTGACCATCACCCACCCGTGGCCGGCCATGCTGCGGGGCATTTGGGGCGACCCCGAGCGCTACCTGGAGACCTATTGGTCGACCTATGAGGGCCGCTACTTTGCCGGCGACGGAGCCAAAATCGATGCCGACGGTTACCTGTGGCTTTTGGGGCGCGTGGACGATGTCATGAACGTGTCCGGTCACCGCATCGCCACCGCCGAAGTGGAGTCCGCTCTAGTGGATCATCCGGCAGTTGCCGAAGCCGCCGTAGTGGGAGCCAACGACGAGGTCACCGGCCAAGCCATCATCGGCTACGTGATTCTGCGCGGCACCCATGAAGCCTCCGAAGCCTTAGCCGAAGAAGTGCGCCGCCACGTGGCCACCAAGCTGGGTCCCATGGCCCGCCCCAAAGCCGTATTTTTGGTACCGGACCTGCCTAAAACCCGTAGCGGCAAGATCATGCGCCGCTTGCTCCGCGACGTCGCCGAAGGCCGCGACCTGGGTGACACCACCACCTTGGCTGATGCCGGGGTAGTAGCGGAAATCCGCGACCGAGTGGCCGCCGACCCGCAAGAGGACTAATGCCTGCTGGGCATCGGGTAGAAAACCAAAAACCATTACCGCCCGGTGAGGTGGTGTTGGTTGACGTGGACGGCGTGCTCTCCGATGCGTCGGGCCGTCAATACCATTTGGATGGCCCAAAAAAGGATTGGCTGAGTTTTTTTGAAGCATCAACTGACGACCCGCCAATCATGGAAGGGGTGCGTTTGGTGGCGCAACTGGCTGCTAAGCACCCAGTGGTTTTGGTAACCGCCCGGCCCGGTCGCTTGGCCGATCTGACCATAAATTGGATGGAACGCCACGGGGTGCGCTGGGACCTGCTGGCCATGCGCACCGACGGCGACCACGGAGCTTCTTTTGAAGTCAAACGCCGCATTTTGGCTGGCCTGCGAGCCGATGGCTATCAGCCAATATTGGCCATCGATGACGAAGCCAAAAACCTGTCCATGTACCGCTCCGAAGGCGTACCCACCGTTTACGTCCACTCCGGCTACTACCAATAACCACCAAAGGTGTTTACCTGGGGTCAGACCCGGGGTAAAGACCTTGACGACCGGAAGTGATGGCTAGGCCGTACGATGAGAGCAGTAAACGAGGAGAACCATCATGATCAACACCTTTAAAACCTTTACCTTGCTGGCCCTTTTGGGCGGGCTATTTATTGTGGCCGGCGCAGCCTTCGGCGGCTCGAGCGGCATGACCATCGGCCTTATCATGGGCGTGGTCATGGTGGGCGGCTCCTACTGGTTCAGCGACAAAGTGGCCATCAAATCTGCTCGCGCCGTACCCGCCACCGAAGCCGAATACCCCGAGTACTACCGGGTCATGAATGAACTCACCATGGCGGCCAGCATGCCTATGCCCAAGCTTTACATCACCCCCAACCCGCAACCCAATGCCTTCGCCACCGGCCGCAACCCCAACCACGCCGCAGTAGCAGTCACCCAAGGCCTACTCGACCACATGAGTTGGTACGAAATGCGCGGCATCTTGGCCCACGAACTCAGCCACATTCGCAACCGAGACATCCTCATCGGTTCCATCGCCGCCACCGTCGGCATGGCCATCACCTTCGGCGCCCGCATGGTCATGTGGGGCGCCATGTTTAGTGGCGGCCGCGGCCGAGACCGCAACCCCTTCGGAGCGATCGCCATGATGATCCTGGCCCCCATCGCTGCCGCAGTAATCCAAGCGGCCATCAGCCGCAGTCGCGAATATCAAGCCGATGCCTCGGCGGCCCGCCTCTTGGGCGACGGCGAACCCCTTGCCCAAGCTTTAGAAAAATTAGAGTACGCCGCCCAACGAGTGCCCTCCCGCATCGACCCCAACCAAGCCAGCGCATACATCATTGATCCACTCAAAATGCAAGCCCGAGGCGGGGGAGGGCGAAAGTTCTTCTCAACCCACCCCTCAACCGAAGACCGGGTAAAGCGTTTACGCAACCAATCTTGGAGCGGAGAAATTATTACCGGCGGCCCAATTTCTTAAACCTGCCGCCAAGGTAAGCAGCGTTAATCCCGAAAATTGATGAACTGCAAAGGCAAATCAATGGAGGACTCTTTTAACCCGGCAATGACCTCTTGCAAAGTGTCACGCTTTTTGCCAGTCACCCGCACCTGGTCGCCCTGAGTTTGCGACTGAATACCCTTAACCCCAAAATCTTTAATCGCTTTATTAATGGTACGGGCGTGATCACTACTGATACCCGCTTGCAAAGTAGCGGTCTGGCGAGCTCGCATACCGCTGGCTTCTTCCATCTTGCCCCAATCCAAAGACTTCAACGAGACCTTACGCTTCACCAGTTTTTCTTCTAAAACCACCACCAAAGCGGCCAGACGGTCTTCCGAAGCGGACTCCAGTTTGATAAAACCGTCCCCCAGCTCAACCACCGAATCGGTGCCCTTAAAGTCAAAACGATTCCGGATCTCCCGGTCGGCTTGGTCCACCGCGTTACGGACCTCTTGCATATCAATTTCGGAGACAACATCAAAAGAAGGCATAACTGCACTTTAGCGGTGGTCGGCTGCCATGCCCCCGCTATCCTTCGCCTCTGCAATGGGTCGGTGCCCGAGTGGCCAAAGGGAACGGGCTGTAAACCCGTCGGCGTTAGCCTACGAAGGTTCAAATCCTTCTCGGCCCACCAGCAATGTTAGACGGGTCCGCTCCGGCGGGCCCGTCAACTATTTTCTGGCCCAGTTGATGAATCGCTTTGCGCCGGCAACAAATTTTGCATCACCACCACATCGTGCCAACGCCCAAACTTGCGCCCCACCTCACGCTCTACCCCCACCGACACAAACCCGCATTTTTCGTGCAAAGCAATACTGGCCGCATTGCCGCCACCGATGCGAGCGACCACCACATGAAAGCCACTTTGCTCAGCCACCGCTAAAAGTTCACCCAAAAGACGAAAAGCCACCCCACGGCCCCGCTGGTCATTTGCCACATAAACCGAGTTCTCCACTGTAGATCGGTAAGCAGCTCGCTCCTTATAAGGCGACAACGACGCGAACCCCACCAGGCAATTGTCTACCTCAGCGACCAACACGCTAAAAGCCCCCGACCGCTCCTGAAGCCAAGCAACCTGCTGTTCAGCAGTGCGTTCCACCAAATCAAAAGAGGCCGTAGAGGTCGCAACCTCATGGTTATAAATAGCGCGAATTGCTTCTGCGTCGGCCAAAGAAGCCAACCGGGTTGTCACCAGTGAGTCCATACACCAAAAGGGTAGCCAAGGAATACCTCAGAGATCACCCATTAAGGGGTTGGCGAACGCGCTCTCACCGTGGCATCCTTTCAAGCGATCAAATATGGTCCGGCTCCCTTAGCTCAGTCGGCAGAGCGTCTCCATGGTAAGGAGAAGGTCGACAGTTCGATTCTGTCAGGGAGCTCGCTGGCGACGTAGCTCAGCTGGTGAGAGCGCCCGACTCATAATCGGGAGGTCGACAGTTCAAATCTGTCCGTCGCTACCAACAACACAACAACACAACAAGAGGCCCCCATGGCATCAGATAAACGAGTTCAGGTCACTCTGGAATGTCAAGAGTGCAAACGCCGGAACTACATAACCACAAAATCTAAAGTCAACACCCGCGAACGCATCGAGATAAAGAAATTCTGCCGCTGGTGCCGCAGCCACGTCCCCCACAAAGAGACCCGCTGATCAAATAAATCAGCGATCTCCCACCGGGAGCATCGTGAAGGGCTGGTAACCTGCGCAGCAGACCTGCCCTTCGACTCCGACACTGAGTCGGAGGAACGGACACAGGGCAGTGGCTCAATTGGTAGAGCATCGGTCTCCAAAACCGACGGTTGGGGGTTCGAGTCCCTCCTGCCCTGCAAGTGCGCGACGCGCAAATAGCCCTTATCCTTAACCCGACCGCAAATATCAACCCGAGGCTTATTAACCCATGTCAATGAACCGTGAGCAAAAACGCATGCTCCAACGCCAAGGTGAAGTAGACGCGGAAGGCGAACCAGTACGCGAACGTCGCCAACCACAGCAACGCTCCACCGAAGAACGAACAGGATTTCGCCAATTCGTTCGTGAAATTCGAGCCGAACTACGCAAAGTAGCTTGGCCTTCACGATCCGAAACCACCAACTACGCTGTGGTGGTCATTATCACCATCGTGGTTATGACTGCCCTCATTGCCGGCCTCGACTGGTTCTTTTCCAACTCCATACTCGAATTGTTTGACGTCTGATGAACACACCACAAGAAACCGAAACCACCCCCGAAGAAGCCGCGGCTGACCCGGTCGTCGACGCAGCAGAACTGTTGCCCACCGGCACCGTTGAACCTGCCCCGGTAGAAATCGACCCCGCCGACCTGGCCCCCGAAGAAGCAGCCGAGTTGCTGCCCACCGGCACGGTCATCGAAGAAGCAGTGGTGGAAGAACCAGCCCCAGAAGAAATCGTGGAGGGCTTGGTCTACGACAAACCCGAAGGCGAAGAAACCGCTCCCAAGGCGCAAAGCCCTTACGACCTGTCGGGGCGTTGGTACGTGATCCACACCCAGTCCGGCTACGAAAACAAAGTACGCAAAAACCTTGAAGCACGTGTCGCTTCCATGAACCTCGAAGAATCCATCTTGGACATCGTTATCCCTATGGAAGACGTGGTCGAGTTTCGCAACGGAAAAAAAGTAACCGTTTCTAAAAAAATGTTCCCCGGCTATCTGCTGGTTCGCTGCTGGTTGAACGACCAAAGCTGGAATGCCATTCGAGAAACCCCAGGAATCGTCAACTTCGTGGGCGCCGCCGGAAAACCCTCTTCGCTGAAGCGAAAAGAAGTAGAAGCCTTTCTCTGGAGCGACGACGACGCCTCATCCGATGCTCCAAAAAAGGTTCGAGCCAAACTGGGCTTCGGTATTGGAGAAACTGTTCGCGTCAAGGGCGGCCCTTTTGCCGACTTCTCTGGCGAAGTTATCGAAATTAACGAAGAGCAACTTAAAGTCAAAGTGGTGGTCGATATCTTCGGCCGTGAAACCCCGGTTGAACTTGAGTTCTCTCAGGTAGCGCAACTCTGATCACCGAAAGCAGGTGGCAAACCGCTCACCTGCCTCCATACTTGACCGTTCACAATTACTGAGCGGTTTTACCCTCAGTCCCGAAAGACGAGTTTTAAATCATGGCCAAGAAAAAAGTAATGGCAATTGTAAAAATCCAGATCCCTGCAGGGCAAGCCACTCCGGCTCCGCCCGTTGGTACCGCCTTGGGTCCCCATGGTGTGGCCATCATGGACTTCTGCAAGGACTACAACGCCAAAACCGAAGACAAGCGCGGACAAATCATTCCCGTAGAAATCAGCATCTACGAAGACCGCTCCTTCACCTTCGTCACCAAAACCCCACCCACCTCGTTTTTGGTGCGTCAAGCAGCAGGCCTTGAAAAAGCATCACAAAACCCAGGCCGAGAAGAAGCAGGCACCATCACTTGGGCTCAAGTTGAAGAAATCGCTCAAACCAAAATGCCTGACCTCAACGCCATCGACCTTGAAGGCGCCCGTCAGCAAGTTGCCGGCACCGCACGCTCCATGGGCATCGCCGTCGCTTAACCAAATCTAAAACTCCGCCGCAAACATGCGGTTTACGTGTGGGGATCACCTCGCCCCATCGAAGGCAACGGAACACTGAGGAAGCCAGGAGGAATTGGCGCAATGAGTAAATATGGAAAACGTTATGACGATGCAGCGGCCCGTGTTGACCCGCATCAACAATATGCAGGTACCGAAGCCCTAGAGCTGGTTCGTACCCTCGCCGCAGCAAAGTTTGATGAAAGCATCGACCTGGTAGTGCGCCTCGGTGTGGACCCCCGCAAAGCCGAAGAAATGGTACGGGGTACCGTCACCTTGCCTTCGGGTACCGGCAAAGACGTAAAGGTCGCAGTATTCGCTCAAGGCGAAGCAGCCACCGCCGCACAAGAAGCAGGCGCCGATTACGTAGGTGGCGACGACCTGGCCGCCGAAGTAGAAGGCGGCATGCTGGACTTCGACGTAGCCATCGCCACCCCCGACATGATGCCCACCGTTGGGCGCCTCGGTCGTGCCCTTGGCCCACGTGGCCTCATGCCCAACCCTAAATCAGGCACCGTTACCGACGACCCCGCCAAAGCAGTGAAAGACTTCAAAGGCGGCAAAGTGGAGTTCCGCACCGATCGTCACGCCAACGTGCAAGTACCAGTAGGTAAAGCATCGTTTGACACCCCAGCCTTGGTAGCCAACCTCGCTGCGGTCATCGAAGAACTGGAACGGTTAAAGCCATCGTCCGCTAAAGGCCGTTACCTACGCAAAGTTTCGCTTTCCTCCACCATGGGCCCCGGCGTCAGCGTCGACCCATCACGAGTCAGCGAATAACAAACCGGACAGAAGGTGGCGGTCGGCAAAGACCCCGCTAGCCTGCCCGAGACAATCGAATAACTCACCGCAGACCTCAGGGTTGTCGCGAGACAGAACAAAAGCACCTCGGTGTTTTTGCCCGAGTAGGAGAGCCTCAGGCCCCAACTGGCTTTTCGCCAGCCGCTGGTCCTCGGTGAGCAACCAAGGCTATAAAGCCGCAACCGAGAAGAAGAAATCTGAGGAGGTGAGTGAGCATGAGTGATGTCCGCACCAAAAAAGTAGCCATCGTTGAAGAAGTCCGTAACAAGATTTCCGCTACCGAAGCAGTCATACTGACCGATTATCGCGGTCTTAACGTGCCCGCCATGGCTGAACTGCGCAAAGTACTGCGTGAAGTTGGTGGCGAATACAAGATTTACAAAAACACTTTGGTCCGTTTAGCGGCCAAAGAACTTGACCTAGAAATTGAAGACCTGTTGGTAGGCCCAACCGCTCTTGCTTTTGTCACCGAAAAAGCCGACGGAAGCAACGGCGACGCCGCCGCTTTAGCTAAAGCCTTAAAAGAGTTTGCCAAAAACCATGACGCCATGGTTATCAAAGGCGGCTTATTAGATGGCGAACTGCTGAGCAGCGAACAAATCGCTGCCCTGGCTAAATTGCCTACCCGCGAAGTATTGCTGGCCCAATTGGCAGGCGCCATGGCTGCCCCTATGCAGCAATTCGCTGGCCTACTCAACGCTCTTCCCCAAAACCTTGCTTACGCCCTCAAGGCGCTTATCGAACAAGGCGGGGGAAACACTTCCGAAGCAGAAGCCATTGAGGCTCCTGTGGAAGATGCCGAGGCAACCGCAGATGCGGAACCAGCCGAAGCGACCGAAGCAGAAGCCACCGAGGCTTCTGTTGACGAGGTAGCAGCCGAAGAGGCCGCGCCTGAAACGGATCAAACCGAAGAGGCTGCGGCCGAAGAAACCGAGGAGGGCTAATTATGGCCACGAAAGAAGAAGTACTGGACGCCATCGCTGAGATGACCGTTCTTGAATTAAGCGAACTGTTGAGCGACTTTGAAGAGAAGTTCGGCGTAACCGCTGCTGCACCAGCAGCTGCTGTAGCAGCAGCTCCTGCGGGCGGCGGCGATGATGCCGGCGATGCTGAAGAGCAAGACTCTTTCGACGTTGTGTTGACAGACGCAGGCGACAAAAAAATTCAGGTCATCAAAGAGGTTCGGGCATTGACCAACCTTGGCTTGAAAGACGCCAAAGAATTAGTAGACGGTGCCCCCAACAACGTGTTGGAAGGCGCTTCTAAAGAAGACGCAGAAAAAGCCAAAGAATCCCTTGAGGGTGCTGGCGCTTCTGTAGAACTTAAGTAACACCAACCGCCTTCGGGCGGTTGGTAAGAGCCCCGGTTCCCCGTTGTGGGGGCCGGGGCTCTTACGCGTCTCGACGCTTTTTGCTTAAATATTATTGAAGCAACGAGAGCGTATTTGGCAAATATTGGCGAGGGTTCTTGACCTGCCTACGGTTTTGCGCGTACTCTGCGCGTAAGGGATCCCCGGAAATGTTCTAAAGCATCTCCTCTAGGGGTTGCGGAGCCCTGCGCGATCAGACTAGGATCACTCTTTGCTGTGACTACCCTTGTGCCCAAAGCCAAAATGGCCTTGTTTTACTTGAGTACCACAGTTGTCCCTCATCCCTCTGCCCTGGCCAGGAGTCTTTAGGTGTCTGTTCGCCCACTCGTCCGGGAACGTTACTCATTCGGAAACCTTGAGGAAACCCTCGAGTTGCCCGACCTGATCGCTATTCAACGGGAATCGTTTAAATGGTTCTTAGATCAGGGTATTGCCGATACGTTCCGTGATCTCAGCCCCATTACCGATTTCAGCGAAACGCTTTCACTGGAGTTTGAGTTTGACCCCAAAGACGAGGACCTCTGTCCTCCTCCGAAGTACACCGTAGAAGAGTGCCGCGAACGCGACATGACCTACGCAGCTTCTATTTTCGTACGGGCCCGATTCATGAACGCCGCCACCGGCGAAATTAAAGAACAAACCGTCTTCGTGGGCGATTTCCCCGTCATGACCGAAAAAGGCACCTTCATCATCAACGGCACCGAACGTGTCGTGGTGTCTCAGTTGGTGCGGTCCCCGGGAGTCATCTTCCAACCCGGCGAGCGGTACCGCTTGCGTAACCTGTCAAAACACCAAATGGTCACCGGCACCATCCACCCCTACCGTGGTGAATGGATCGAATTTGACGTTGAGCAAAAACCCGGCAAAGACGTTACCGCCGGCACCCGGGTGGCTCGTAAACGCCGCCTCTCTATGTTCACCTTGCTGCGAGCAATTGGCTACGACGAAGAAAACTACCCCGGCTTCTTAGACCGCCTGGTACGGCACTTCAATTTCCTCGAAGGCCAATGGGAAAAAGACAAAGAACTCCACGTTACCCAAGAAGAAGCCTTGCTGGAAATCTACAAGCGAGTACGCCCCGGCGAACCTCCTTCGGTAGAAGCGGCACGTTCTTACCTGAACAACGCTTTCTTCGAATCTCGCCGCTACGACCTTTCTCGTGTCGGTCGCTACAAGTTGAACCGCCGCTTAGGCCCAGAAATTGAAAGTATCGAGAAACTTTTCAACATTGAGTTGGAAAAACCAGATCCCGACCAAACCGTGCTCACCCAATCAGAAGTTTTGGCCACCTGCACCTACTTGTTGCATCTGGCTAAAGGCGAGCCGGGCTACCGCCTCGACGATCAAGACCACTTCGCTAACCGACGCATTCGTTCGGTAGGCGAGTTGATCCAAAACCAGGTACGTATTGGTTTGTCCCGCATGGAACGGGTAGTGCGCGAGCGCATGACCACCCAAGATGTGGAATCCATTACCCCCACCACGTTGATCAACATCCGACCGGTAGTAGCAGCCATCAAAGAGTTCTTTGGGGCCAGCCAACTCTCACAGTTCATGGATCAGGTCAACCCACTTTCTGGCCTTAACCACCGCCGCCGTTTGTCGGCGTTGGGCCCTGGTGGCTTGTCTCGTGAACGTGCCGGCTTCGAAGTCCGCGACGTGCACTTTTCGCACTACGGCCGCATGTGCCCTATCGAAACCCCTGAAGGTCCAAACATTGGGCTCATCGGCGGGTTGGCTTCTTACGGCCGGGTAAACGCCTTCGGCTTCATCGAATCCCCTTACCGCATCGTCAAAGACGGCCAGGTTACCGATGAAATCAAATACTTCGCGGCCGACGAAGAAGAAGAATACGTAGTAGCTCAGGCCAACGCCCCGTTGGACGCCAACGGCCGGTTCGAAAACGACCGAGTCCTGGTACGCCAATCACCGCAGGCCGCATCTTTGCAAGACCTCCGGTTGCAGCTAGAACGCGACGTTTTCTTCGCCGCCACCACCGAGATTTCCTACGTACCGCCTTCTGAAGTGCAGTTGATGGATATTTCGCCCAAGCAGATCGTTTCGGTGGCCACGGCACTGATTCCCTTCTTGGAACACGACGACGCCAACCGTGCCCTCATGGGCGCCAACATGCAGCGCCAAGCTGTTCCGTTGATGAAAGCCGAAGCACCTTACATCGGCACCGGCATCGAAGCGCGAGCCGCTCACGACGCCGCCGACATGGTGTTAGCTGACGAAGCAGGCACCGTGCTCGCCGTTGACGGGGTCAGCATTACCGTTGACTACCGCAAAGCCGGCAAAGTCACGCACGACCTGTTCAAATTCGAACGCTCCAACCAAAACACTTGCATCAACCAGAAAGTACAAGTCGCTCCTGGCGACAAAGTAAAAGCTGGTCAACTTCTGGCTGACGGCCCTTCCACCGATGGTGGCGAGCTGGCTTTGGGCAAAAACTTGCTCGTGGCGTTCATGTGCTGGGAGGGCTACAACTTCGAAGATGCCATCATCTTGTCGGAGCGTCTAGTCAAAGACGATGTACTCACCTCGATCCACATTCACGAACACGAAGTAGATGCCCGAGACACCAAGTTGGGCCCCGAAGAAATCACTCGAGACATCCCCAACCTTTCCGACGAGATCATGGCCGATCTTGACGAACTGGGTATCGTGCGCATCGGCGCCGAAGTCGGCCCCGGCGATGTACTAGTCGGAAAAGTAACCCCCAAGGGCGAAACCGAACTCACCCCCGAAGAACGCCTTTTGCGGGCTATCTTCGGCGAGAAATCCCGCGAAGTACGCGACACCTCAATGAAGGTTCCGCACGGGGAGACCGGAAAAGTTATCGACGTCAAAGTTTTCAATAGCGAAAACGGCGACGAACTTCCGCCCGGGGTTAACCAACTGGTACGGGTCTACGTGGCGCAAAAACGCAAAATCAGCGTCGGCGATAAGTTGGCCGGCCGTCACGGCAACAAGGGTGTTATCTCCAAAATCTTGCCTATCGAAGACATGCCGTACACCTCAGACGGTACCCCGGTGGACATTATTTTGAACCCGTTGGGCGTGCCTTCCCGCATGAACGTGGGCCAGGTACTGGAAGCCCACTTGGGTTACTGCGCTCGCTGGGGTTGGGAACTAGACGGTGAAACCACTGGTCAAGAACCAGCTCGTGGCACCGAACGCAAAACTCGGATATCAACCACCCCTGCGGTACACGTTGCTACCCCGGTATTTGACGGGGCTCACTGGGATGAAGAAGACCGTGCGGGCAAACACCCCACCATTCAAAAAATATTGGGCAACATCAACCCCGAGACTGTCTCGGGCGAGCGTCTGATCGGCTTGGACGGGAAAACCACCTTGTACAACGGGCGAACCGGTGAAGTTTACGACAACCAGATCATGCTGGGCTACGTCTACATCCTCAAACTGGCTCACCTTATTGATGACAAGGTCCACGCCCGGTCAACCGGCCCTTACTCCATGATTACCCAACAACCTTTGGGTGGTAAAGCCCAATTCGGTGGGCAGCGCTTCGGCGAAATGGAAGTATGGGCGCTGGAAGCTTACGGTGCCGCTTACTGCCTGCAAGAACTCCTCACCATCAAGTCAGACGACGTGTTGGGTCGAGTACGGGTGTACGAAGCCATCGTTAAGGGAGAAAACATCCCGACACCAGGCATCCCCGAGAGCTTCAAAGTTCTTATTAAAGAAATGCAATCACTCTGCCTCGATGTTGAGGTACTTGATGAGGTCGGCCATGAGGTCGAAATGCGTGAACTAGACGATGATGTCTACCGCGCTACCGAAGACCTCGGCATTGACCTGTCCCGCCCTGAACGGGGCTCCGACGAAGAAGATGAACGCCGCAGCGCCGGCGTTCTCCGATAGAGACGTAGGAAAAAAAGTGCTCGACGTCAACGACTTTGATCAAATTCGCATTGGATTGGCTACCGCGGATGGTATTCGCATGTGGTCAAACGGTGAGGTTAAAAAACCTGAAACCATCAACTACCGCACCCTGAAACCAGAAAAGGACGGCCTTTTCTGTGAAAAAATCTTTGGTCCCACCAAAGACTGGGAGTGCTACTGCGGCAAGTATAAACGAGTGCGCTTTAAGGGCATTATTTGTGAACGCTGCGGTGTTGAAGTAACCCGCTCAAAGGTGCGCCGTGAACGCATGGGCCACATTGAGTTAGCGGCCCCCGCAGTACACATTTGGTACCTCCGCGGCACCCGTTCATGGTTGGCTTACCTGCTTATGGGCACCGAGCCTCGCGAAGAACTCAAAGCCAAACAGCTTGAAAAAGTCATTTACTTCGCCGCCAACATGGTGGTGTGGGTAGATGAAGACAAACGCCACGACGATTTAACCACCCTGGAAGCCGAGTTGGTTGAAGAACGCCTCGCTATCGAAGAAGAGCGCGACGCCGAACTGAACCGTCGTCAAGAAGCCTTAGAAGCCGAGCTGACTGAGATGGAAGGCGAAGGCGCCAAAGACGCCGATTTGCGATCCCGGCAAAAGTCCGCCGAAAAAGACCTTTCGTTTGTACGCGACCAGTACGAAGAAGAAATCGACGTACTCAACCGCGCCTGGGACGAGTTCACCGGCTTGTTCTCTCGCCAAATCATTGAAGACGAACCCCTCTGGCGTGAACTCGTTGACCGCTGGGGCGACTACTTCGAAGGTGGCATGGGTGCCGACGCTTTAGCGCAACTCATTGACCGCATCGACTTTGACGAAGAAGAAGTCAAATTGCGGGCCATGATTGACCCGCCAGAAGGCCAAAAGCCTTTGTCGGCACAACGTAAACAAAAAGCTATTAAACGCCTCAAGATTGTTGCTGCGCTAAACCGCCGCGACAAGCACGGTCGCCGGGTTAACGAACCACGGGCCATGATCCTTGATGCCGTACCGGTGATCCCGCCAGAACTGCGCCCCATGGTGCAGCTCGATGGTGGCCGGTTTGCTACCTCCGACCTCAACGACCTTTACCGTCGAGTAATCAACCGCAACAACCGGTTGAAGCGACTACTTGATCTCGGTGCCCCCGGCATCATCATTAACAACGAAAAACGCATGCTGCAAGAAGCAGTGGACGCTTTGTTCGATAACGGTCGACGTGGTCGCCCGGTTACTGGTCCCGGTAACCGTCCGTTGAAGTCCCTCTCTGACATGCTCAAAGGTAAGCAAGGCCGTTTCCGCCAAAACTTGCTTGGAAAGCGCGTCGACTACTCCGGGCGTTCGGTCATCGTTGCTGGCCCCACCCTGAAATTCCACCAATGCGGTCTCCCTAAAATCATGGCCTTGGAACTTTTCAAGCCTTTCGTCATGAAAAAACTGGTAGACGATGAATTGGCTCCGAACATCAAATCAGCCAAACGCATGGTAGAACGCCGCAAGCCTCAGGTTTGGACCGTTCTTGGGTCAGTAATTGAAGAACACCCCGTGCTCTTGAACCGTGCCCCAACCTTGCACCGTCTTGGTATTCAAGCATTCGAACCCGTATTGGTAGAAGGCAAAGCTATTCAGATCCACCCATTGGTCTGTACCGCTTTCAATGCCGACTTCGACGGCGACCAAATGGCCGTGCACCTTCCGCTTTCTGCAGAAGCACAAGCAGAAGCACGAGTGTTGATGCTGTCGGCCAACAACGTGTTGAGCCCCGCTCACGGTCGCCCCCTGGTAACCCCCACCCAAGACATGATCATCGGTGGGTACTACTTGACCATGGAGACCGAAAGTTCGGTAGGCGAAGGACGAGTATTCCGCCACGTACACGAATTAGAACACGCCATGGACGAAGGCGGCCTTGAACTGCATTCAACCATTCAGTATCGATCTGAAGACTACCCAGGGTTGAAGGCCACCGAGGCCAACGGCAGTGCCGCCACTTGGCACACCACCACCCCAGGCCGGGTACTTTTCAACGAAGTACTTCCCGTAGGGTTCACCTACGTCAACCATAGGGTTGATAAAAAAGGCATGACCGATCTGGTTGACGATTTAGCTCGTCACTTCACCAAAAAAGAAGTAGCGGAAAGCCTTGATGGCTTGAAAGACCTGTGCTTCAAATACGCTACCCGCTCCGGTTTGACGGTGTCTATTGACGATGTAAAAACCCCACCGGAAAAGCAAGCTATTTTGGACAGCCACGAAAAAGATGCCGCCAAGGTAGAAGGCCAGTTCCGCAAGGGCATTATTACAGACGGTGAACGTCGCCAAAAAGAAGTAGAAATTTGGAACGCCGCCACCCAAGAAGTAACCGAAAAAATGGTTGTGGCTTTGCAAGCCGACGAGTTCAACCCCATCGACGTGATGGTGGACTCCGGTGCTCGCGGCAACATGATGCAGGTGCGTCAGATCGCCGGGATGCGTGGCCTGGTGGCCAACCCTCGTGGCGACCTCATTCCTCGCCCCATCAAGTCAAACTTCAAGGAAGGTTTGACCATGTTGGAGTACTTCATTGCTACTCCTGGTGCTCGTAAGGGCCTAGTAGATACCGCTTTGCGTACCGCCGACTCGGGTTACCTGACCCGCCGCTTGGTCGACGTTTCGCAAGAACTCATCATCAACGAATACAACCCTTTCGAAGGGGGCGGTGCAGCGTTTGGTATCTGGATCGACGACGTTGAACCAGACCAAGCAGACAAACGCACTTATCTCGACACTCGTTTGTTGAGCCGCACCTTGGCCGACGACGTAACCCTGGCCGACGGCACGGTGTACGAAGCCGGAACGATCGTGGGCGAAGACGAAATGAACATCTTGCGTGACGACACCATGGTGAACCGGGTGCGGGTACTTTCACCGCTCACCGACGACTCAACCATCGGCGTTTCTGCCGCTTGCTACGGAATGTCGCTCGCTACCAGCAAACCTATTGAAGTAGGCGAAGCGGTAGGGGTTATCGCTGCACAGTCCATTGGTGAACCGGGCACCCAGCTCACCATGCGTACCTTCCACACCGGTGGTGTAGCGGGCAAGGACTTGGCCGGCGGTCTTCCTCGAGTGGTAGAACTCTTCGAAGCACGGACCCCCAAAGGCAAAGCCACCTTGGCTCGCATCTCTGGGGTAATTCGCATTGGTGAAGACGAAGGACGCGGCCGTGAAATAACCGTGGTGGCCGACGACGGGGAAGAAGAAACTTACTTGATCCCCGGTATGCCACGCCTCGAAGTAGTCGACGGGCAAGAAGTTAAAGCCGGCGACCCCATTGTGGAAGGTCCCCGTGACCCCAAAGAACTCCTTGAAATCAAGGGCGTGCGCGAAACCCAGCAGTACCTGGTGGAAGAAGTGCAGAAAGTGTACCGAGACCAAGGTGTGTCAATCCACGATAAGCACATTGAGTTGATCGTGCGTCAAATGACCCGCCGAGTCAAGATCAACGACCCCGGTGAATCAGAATTTCTACCCGGCGAACAAGTTGATCAACGACAATTCGCCGAAACAAACCGCAACTTGGTTGACGAAGGCAAGCGCCCCGCAGAGGGTCGCCCAGAACTCATGGGTATCACCAAAGCTTCTTTGGCCACCGAATCATGGTTGTCGGCTGCATCCTTCCAAGAAACCACTCGGGTACTTACCGAAGCAGCCATTGAATCTAAGAGCGACCGTCTTATCGGACTCAAGGAAAACATTATTATCGGGAAACTGGTTCCGGCCGGTACCGGTATGGAGCAACACCGCAGCGTGGCGCCTCATGCCCCCGACTATAAACCTATGGACTTTTATAGTTCAGCAGACGAAGAACAAGATCTTGCCGCATGGTTGGCTGGTCAAACTGACGCCGACGAGGACCCCACTGCTGGGGCCTACGAAGCTGATGTTATTGACTTAGCGGCCGATGCTACGGCTACCGATCCGACTGCTTAGTGCTGTGACATTCAACTTTCTCCCCTCGCGCGCTTGTGAGTAGAGAAATGTTGCCCGTAGACTCATCCGTTGGCCAACCTTTTAGTTTGGTCAGGTTATTCCTTCGAGTTTCTCGGCGGCCGGCCCTTGGGTCAACCGTCAAAACTCGACTATCAAAAGAATCTCAATAGAGGTAAATCAGTGCCCACCATTAACCAACTGGTCCGCAAGGGCCGCAAATCCAAACGAGCCAAGGAAACCACCCCTGCCCTTAAGGGTGCTCCTCAGCGTCGCGGGGTGTGCACACGTGTTTACACCACTACCCCAAAAAAGCCGAACTCGGCGCTACGCAAGGTAGCTCGTATTCGTTTGACCACCGGTATTGAGGTCACGGCCTACATCCCCGGTGAAGGACACAACCTGCAAGAGCACTCCATCGTGTTGGTTCGCGGCGGTCGTGTGAAAGACCTTCCCGGTGTGCGTTACAAAGTAATACGTGGCACGCTCGACACCGCTGGGGTAAGCCAGCGTAAACAAGCTCGCAGCCGTTACGGCGCCAAGAAAGAGGGCTAACCATGCCGCGCAAAGGTCCCGCAGTTCGTCGTGAACTCACCCCCGATCCCGTTTACCGCTCCACCGTGGTAACCCAGTTAGTAAACAAAGTGTTGTTGAGCGGCAAACGCTCCACCGCAGAACGCATCGTTTACGAAGCGCTTTCTACCATCGAAGCAAAAACAGGCTCCGACCCAGTAACCGCTCTTAAAGATGCACTAGAAAACATAAAACCCCAACTCGAGGTAAAAAGCCGCCGTGTCGGTGGCGCCACCTACCAGGTACCTATCGAAGTACGCCCTCGCCGGGGGAGTACCCTGGCCATCCGTTGGCTAGTTACTTACGCACGAGCCCGCCGCGAACACACTATGGCTGAGCGCTTGGCAAACGAAATTATGGATGCCTCTAATAGTCTTGGCGCCTCGGTAAAACGCCGCGAAGACGTACACAAAATGGCTGAAGCCAACAAAGCTTTCGCCCACTATCGCTGGTAAACCCACCAGGATTCATTCCATTGTCTTCGCTTGATGTTTTAAGCGGAAGCACAGAAAGCAAACGACGAGCAAAATAATGGCTAAGCGACATCCTCTGAATAAAACCCGCAACATCGGCATTATGGCCCACATCGATGCGGGAAAAACCACCACCACCGAACGTATTTTGTACTACACCGGCGTGAACTACAAAATTGGTGAAGTCCATGACGGCGCAGCCACCATGGACTGGATGGAACAAGAGCAAGAACGCGGTATCACCATCACCTCAGCAGCCACCAGCTGTTTCTGGGATGATCACCGCATCAACATCATCGACACTCCGGGCCACGTGGACTTCACCGTTGAAGTAGAGCGTTCGCTCCGGGTACTCGATGGTGCCGTTGCCGTATTTGACGGGGTAGCTGGCGTAGAACCACAAACCGAAACGGTGTGGCGCCAAGCCGACCGTTACAACGTGCCTCGTATGTGCTTTGTAAACAAAATGGACCGCACCGGCGCAGATTTTTACTTCGTATTGGACACCATTCGCGAACGTCTGAACTGCAACGCTGCGGTGTTGCAACTCCCTATCGGTGCCGAAACCGAATTCGCCGGGATCATCGACATCGTGGCCATGAACGCTTTGATCTGGCAAGGTGAAGACTTGGGCGCATCATGGGACGTAGTAGACATTCCCGAAGACATGGTGGAGATAGCCGCACAATACCGCACCGAGCTGATTGACGTGCTGGCGGAATTTGACGAAACCATTTTAGAAAAATTCGTTGGCGAAGAAGAAATCACCGTAGAAGACGTCAAGAACGCCGTACGTGTCGGGACCCTGTCGGGCGCATGTACTCCCATCTTGACCGGCAGCGCATTCAAAAACAAAGGGGTGCAACCCCTGCTTGACGCCGTGATCGACTACCTCCCCTCACCGTTAGATCTTCCCCCAGTAGAGGGCGTACACCCCCGCAGTGGTGACGAAATTAGTCGTGAAGTAACCGACGACGCACCATTTTCTGCTTTGGCCTTCAAAATCATGACCGACCCTCACGTAGGCAAGCTCATTTACTTCCGGGCCTACAGCGGGATACTCGAAAAGGGCGGATTCGTGCTAAACGCCCGCACCGGATCAAAAGAACGCATCGGCCGTATTTTGGAAATGCACGCCAATAACCGTGAGGACCGCGACGAAGTACGCGTCGGCGACATCGTGGCCGGCATTGGCTTGAAAAACACCCGTACCGGAGACACCCTCTGTGACCCCAGCAACCCCATCGTGCTGGAACAACTCGAGTTCCCCGCCCCCGTTATCCACGTAGCTGTTGAACCTCGGTCAAAAGCCGATCAAGACAAAATGGGTAAAGCCCTTTTCTCCCTGGCCGAAGAAGACCCTACCTTCACGGTAAAAAGCGACGATGAAACCGGCCAAACCATCATTGGTGGCATGGGCGAACTTCACCTCGAGGTCCTGGTGGACCGCATGTTGCGTGAATTCCGGGTAGACGCCAACGTTGGTCGCCCTCAGGTTGCTTACCGCGAAACCATTACCCGTTCCGTAGAGAGCCATCGCTACACCCACAAAAAACAAACCGGTGGGTCAGGGCAGTTTGCCGAAATCATCGCCACCGTTGAACCATGGTCACCTGGCGAAGAAGACGAAGACAAAGAACAGACCTACTTGTTCGAAAACAAAGTTACCGGTGGACGCATACCCAAGGAATACATTCCTTCCGTGGACCACGGCATCAGTGCCTCGCTGAACAACGGCACCCTGGCTGGGTTCCCGCTGTTGGGTCTTAAAGTAACCCTGGAAGACGGAAAGTCCCACGACGTGGACTCTTCGGAAATGGCTTTCAAGATTGCTGCACAATCATGGTTCCGAGAAGTCATTCCTCGTGCCAAACCCGTACTCCTAGAGCCCATTATGGCGGTTGAAGTAGTAACCCCAGAGAACTATATGGGCGACGTAGTCGGCGACTTGAACTCCCGTCGAGGCCGTGTCGGCCAGATGGAAGCCCGAGGCGGAAACCAAGTAGTGACGGCACAGGTGCCATTGTCGGAAATGTTCGGCTACGCTACTGATCTGCGGTCCCGTACTCAGGGCCGTGCGACCTACACCATGCAATTTGACTCGTACCAACAAACACCCGGGTCGGTGCAGGAAGAAATCGTGAGCCGCATCCGCGGTGAGTGAAATGAAAAGTTTTGAAGCAACCCAGAGAAATATTGAGGAAAAGTAATGGCTAAGGCCCAATTTGACCGTAACAAGCCGCACGTAAACGTTGGCACCATGGGGCACATCGACCATGGTAAAACCACCCTTACTGCAGCTATCACCAAGGTCCTCGCGGACCGTAACCCGGAATCAACTTCGTTTACCGAATTTGAGAACATCGATAAAGCTCCCGAAGAACGCGAGCGCGGCATCACCATCAACGTGTCCCACGTTGAATACGAAACCGATGAGCGTCACTACGCCCACGTCGATATGCCTGGTCACGCTGACTACATCAAGAACATGATCACCGGTGCCGCTCAGGTAGACGGTGCCATCTTGGTGGTATCCGCAGCTGACGGCCCTATGCCACAGACCCGTGAACACGTGTTGCTGGCTCGCCAAGTTGGTGTGCCTCGCATCGTGGTTGCTCTCAACAAGTGCGACATGGTAGATGACGACGAGCTCATCGAGTTGGTAGAGATGGAAGTTCGCGAACTTCTTGACGAATACGACTTCCCCGGTGACGACACTCCGATCTGTCAGGTATCTGCCTTGAAGGCTTTGGAAGGCGACGCCGATGCGGCAGAAGCCATCGTGGCTTTGATGGCAGAAGTTGACGCTTTCATTCCGACCCCGGAACGTGACGTTGACTTGCCTTTCTTGATGCCTATCGAAGACGTGTTCTCCATTACCGGCCGCGGCACCGTGGTAACCGGTCGTATAGAACAAGGTATTTTGAACACCGGTGACAAAATTGAAATCATCGGCCTCAAAGACACCACCGAAACCACCTGTACTGGCGTAGAAATGTTCCGCAAGATTCTTGACGAAGGTCAAGCAGGCGACAACATTGGTGCCTTGCTTCGTGGCGTGGAAAAAGAAGAAGTGCAACGTGGACAGGTACTGGCCAAGCCAGGATCCATCACCCCGCATACCGACTTTGATGCTGAGGTGTACGTGTTGACCACTAAAGAAGGCGGCCGTCACAAGCCTTTCTTCTCTAACTACCGTCCACAGTTCTACTTCCGAACCACCGACGTAACCGGCACCATTGTTCTTCCTGAAGGAACTGAAATGTGTATGCCGGGCGACAACACCACCATGCACGTGGAGCTCATTGCTCCCATCGCTATGGATGAGGGTTTGCGTTTCGCTATTCGTGAAGGTGGCCGCACCGTTGGTGCCGGCGCCGTTACCAAGATCACTAAGTAGCGATAATGGCTGTAGGGCAAAAAATTCGGATCCGGTTGAAGGCTTACGATCACGAGGTTATTGATCAATCGACCAAAAAGATTGTAGAAACGGTACGCCGTACCCAAGCTGATATCCGGGGACCTATCCCTTTGCCCACCGAGAAACACCGTTACACGGTTATCAAGGGCCCATTCAAGGACAAAGACTCTCGAGAACACTTCGAGATGCGCATTCATAAGCGCTTGCTTGACATCTTGGATCCCTCGGCCAAAACCGTGGACTCGTTACAGCGTTTGGACTTGCCTGCTGGCGTAGATATTGAGATTAAAATTCAGCAAGCCTGACCAAAACTAAAGATTTAACTCTGCATGAGCGCTCCTTCGGGGGCGCTCATGTTGTTTGTAGGAGTTAGTTCTCTTGCTGCAGGGGACGCTCTTTGCGACCGCGCCGTTCCCGGCTTTCTTTTAACGTCTCTTCGTCTACCTCGTAACGCTCAGCGGTGGCCGAAATAACGGCTTGCAGGGTGGCCGCAAAAGGCAGCGCCAACAGGGCCCCAACTACCCCCAACAACGCATTGCCGGCAATAACCGATCCGAAAGCCACCGCCGGATGGATTTCCATAGTGTGAGCGGTGATACGGGGAGCAAAGAAGTAGTTTTCGAGTTGCTGGTAAACAACAACGATGACCAAGGCCCATAAACCAGTCGAGGGTTCGTCAAGCAAACCAACCACTACCGGCAATACCCCAGCGATATAGGTGCCGATAACCGGAATGAACTGCGATACCACGCCCACCCAAAGGGCTAACGCCAAAGCGGAGGGAAGGTTAATGATTTCGAAGGCCACCCAATGGACCACCCCCGCGATAATGGCCAAAGCAGCACGGGACAAGATGTAACCACCGGTTTTAGCAATGGCTAAATCCCACACCACCAGCACTCGTCGAGCTTGTTGCGCAGAAAGTCGCGAGCAAACCGAACGCCGAAGCTTTGGGCCCTCGGCCACCAGGTAAAAAGTAAAAAGGCCGATGGTGAAAAGCTGGAACAACACGTTGACCACCGTGGAACCAAAGCGCGCCAGGTCATCAGCAAAAGAACCGAGGTAACTAGCTATGGCCCCATCTTCATAGTTGGTTCTCAGGTCAGCAGTAGCTTCTTCGACCCCGAACTGGTCTTCAAGAAAAGTATCAATATCGGCTAAATAGGTAGGAATATTGTCGGAAAATTCGGTGAGTTGTTCGGCTAACAACGCTCCCACCGCTACCCCGAATCCTCCTATGGCCCCCAGAATAAGAAGAAACATTATTCCTGTCGCCACACCGCGCCGCACGCTGTGGTTCTCCATGCGGTTGACGGCCGGTTCGATGGCAAACGACAAGAAAAGCGAAACCAACAAAATAATGAATAACGAGCGCAGCGAGGAGATCATGCTTAGCACGTAACCCAGCAAGCCGTACCCGATGAGGGCGACCAGTATTGACTGTATGACCCAACGAGGAGGGCGAGAAAGCGCAGGGGAAGCGGAAGAATCATTCACTATCCGGCGACGGTAGTGGCGCCACGATAGCTCTTGAGGGATACCTCTGCCTCTCGCGTTGTGGTGAAGCGCGTTTACCTTATAGCATTGTCCTTCGGCGTCTATTGGGAGGGTCCCAAGACGTGTCAATTGACGTTCGGACAGGCCCGAAACGTTTCGCAAGAAGCGCTAAGGAACCAGACGACACAACCGAATCTCCGCTCCGTCGGGCACCATGCCTGCACGGAGCGTCCGCTTGAGTGCCCAACAGGGGTGCTCATGATGACAAAACTCGCAGGAGCCATCATGGCCAACAAAGCAATCGTCGGCGAAAAGGTCGGCATGACACAGGTATGGGACGAAGACAATCGCGTCGTCCCCGTTACTGTGCTTCGTGTTCGCACCAACCGCGTCGTCCAAGTAAAAACCCAAGAACGAGATGGGTACAGCGCTCTCCAAGTGACCTACGGTCAACGAGACGCCGCCAAACTCACCCAACCAGAAGCCGGACACTTTGCCGGCGCCGGCGTAGAAGCCGGCCTCGAACTGGTAGAACTCCGCATCGATGATGTGAGTGGCTACGAAGTCGGCCAAGAAATCACCGTTGACATGCTGGCCGAATCTGGCCTAGTTGACGTCACTGCGGTAAGCCGCGGTAAAGGCTTTGCCGGCGCTATGAAACGCCACGGCTTTGCCGGTTTGTCTGCTTCCCACGGCGTGCACAAAGCGCACCGTAAACCTGGAGCAATTGGCCAATGCGCCACGCCTTCTCGCGTTTTCAAAGGAAAGCGCATGCCCGGTCGCATGGGTAACCAAAAAACCACCACCTTGAACTTACAAGTCGTAGAAGCTGATGCTGAGCGCGAAATTCTTTTGGTACGAGGTTCTGTACCGGGGCCACGAGGCGCAACGGTTCTCATACGCAACGCCGTTAAAGGAGGCCAGTCATGACTAGCGTGACCTTGCACGATTGTCACGGCGTCTCAACCGGCTCTGTAGATCTTGATGAAACTACTTTTGGCATTGAACCCAACATGGCGGTAATGCATCAAGTAGTAACCGCCCAGTTGGCGGCACGCCGGCGCGGCACCCAAAGCACCAAAACCCGAGCCGAGGTTCGCGGTGGTGGTGCTAAGCCTTGGGCCCAAAAAGGTACCGGTCGAGCCCGCCAAGGCTCCATCCGGTCGCCACAATGGCGCGGTGGTGGTGTAGCCCTTGGCCCTAAGCCTCGTAGCTATGCCCAAAAAACCCCTAAAAAAATGATTGGTTTAGCTCTACGCTCTGCTTTGTCCGACCGAGCAAGCGATAACAAGGTTCTGGTACTCGACACTTGGGGCTTTGAGGCACCAAGCACCAAGGCCGCCATCGCGGCGCTGTCCAACTTGGGCGTTGAAGGACGTTCGCTGGTTGTTTTGGACCGCGACGACAAGAACGCATGGAAAAGCTTCTCCAACCTTCCCCAGGTGCATGTAATTAGCGCTGGAGAACTGAACGCCTACGACGTGCTGGTAAGCGACTGGGTGATCTTCACTCAAGCCACCTTGCCCACCACGGCGCAGAAAGAAGACTCATAATGAAAGACCCACGCGACGTCATTATCAAGCCGGTGGTCTCAGAAAAGTCCTACGGCCTTTTAGAAGACAATGTGTACGCCTTTGTGGTTCACAAGTCAGCTTCTAAACCTGAAATTCGTGACGCTATTGAAACAGTGTTCGACGTAAAAGTACTCAAGGTCAACACCTTGAACCGAAAAGGCAAGCGCAAACGTAACCGCCGCACCGGCACCTTCGGCAAACGAGCCGACGTTAAGCGAGCCTATGTCACCCTGGTAGAGGGCGACTCCATCGAATTGTTTGAGGTCTAACCATGGCGCAGCGTAAACGTAAGCCCACCAGTCCTGGTCGCCGATTCCAGACCGTCTCCGATTTCTCTGAAATCACCAAGACACGTCCCGAACGCTCATTGACCGAATCCCAGATCTCCACCGGTGGCCGCAACAACTACGGTCGTAAAACAGCTCGTCACCGTGGTGGCGGCCACAAACAGCAGTACCGCATTATCGATTTCCGTCGCAACAAGGACGGCATTCCCGCAAAAGTGGCGGCCGTTGAATACGACCCCAACCGCAGTTGCCGCATTTTGCTCTTGCACTACCATGACGGCGAAAAGCGTTACATCTTGGCCCCTAAAGGTGTCAAAGTCGGCGAAACCTTGTTCTCCGGCCAAGGCTCAGAAATAAAGCCAGGCAACGCACTTCCTTTGCGTTACATCCCCGTCGGTACCACGGTGCACAACATCGAGATGTACCCCATGGGAGGCGGCAAAATAGCTCGTAGCGCTGGCGCCAGCGTGCAGTTAGTAGCTAAGGAAGGCGATTACGCCACCTTGCGTCTGCCCAGCACCGAAATGCGCCGTGTCCCCATTGATTGCCGAGCCACCGTTGGCGAAGTCGGTAACCAAGAACACGAACTCACCAAGATCGGTAAAGCCGGCCGTAACCGCTGGAAGGGCGTTCGCCCACAAACCCGTGGTGTAGCCATGAACCCGGTCGACCACCCTCACGGTGGTGGTGAAGGAAAGACCTCCGGTGGTCGTCACCCGGTCTCTCCTTGGGGTAAGCCAGAAGGCCGTACCCGTTCACGCAAGAAGCCATCAGACAAGTTGATCGTGCGTCGTCGTCGACGTCGTGGATCGCGAAGGTAGGAACCATGCCACGCAGCCTAAAAAAAGGTCCCTTTGTGGACGACCATCTCCTCAAAAAGGTAGATGTGTTAAATGAATCTGGCGACAAAAAAGTCATCAAGACTTGGTCCCGTCGCTCCACCATCATCCCCGACATGATCGGCCACACCGTGGCCGTACATGACGGCCGCAAGCATGTTCCGGTATTCATTACCGAAGCCATGATCGGTCACAAACTCGGTGAGTTTGCCCCTACCCGTACCTTCCGGCACCACGCTGGACAAGAAAAGAGCGTGGAACGCTAATGGTCGCTACCAAAACCAACGAACGCCCCGGCACCCGGGCAGTTGTCCGCCACGTGCGGGTTTCTGCTTCAAAAGCCCGTGCAGTACTCGACTTGATTCGTGGCCAGTCCTACGGTTCAGCTGCCGAAATTTTGGCTTTCTCCGACCGCAGCGTGGCGGAAATAATCGCCAAAGGCTTGGACTCCGCAGTAGCTAACGCCGAGCACAACGACGGCATCCCCGCAGAAGAACTCTTTGTTTCTTCTTGCTACGCCGACGTTGGGCCTACCTTAAAGCGGTGGCGCCCTCGAGCACGCGGCCGGGCTACCCCTATTCGCAAGCGCACCTGCCACATCACCATCATCGTGGGTCGCTACACCCCTGAACAAATAGCCGAACAGCAAGAACGTAACGAAGCACGCGGTCGTTCTGGCGCCAGCAACCAGGCCGCCGAAGCTCGCCGCCAGCGAGTAGAACGCAGCCGAGCCTCCGCAGAAGCAGAAGCAGAAGCCGCCGCTGCGGCAGAAGCTGAAGCAGAAGCCGCCGAGGCCGAAGGCACAGAGACCGAAGAAAACGAAGAAGTTGTTTCTCAAGAAGTGGTTGAAGAAGTAGCAGCCGAAGAAGAGGCCGCTGAAACCCCTGAAGAAGCAGACGACTCGGCAGAAGCCGAAGCGGAAGAAATCGAAGACACCGAAGCCAGCGAAGAGGCATCGGATACCGAGGAAGAGGCCAAATAATGGGCCAGAAGGTAAACCCCTACGGCTTTCGCTTGGGCATCACCACGGACTGGAAGTCTCGTTGGTTCGCAACCCGCCAAGAGTACGCCGACAACGTCATTGAAGACTGGAAAATTCGTGAATACTTGCTTGAGGAATTGCCCCATGCGGCAATTAGTCGAGTAGAAGTTGAACGAACCCGCGACAAGATTCGGGTGGACGTACATACCGCACGCCCCGGCATCGTGATCGGCCGTAAAGGCGCCGAAGCGGACCGTTTGCGCACCGGTTTGGGCAAAATAACCGGCAACAACCGGGTAGCGCTCAACATTCAAGAAATCAAAGAACCAGAGATGGACGCCACCTTGATCGCCCAAGGCGTGGCCGACCAACTGGTAGGACGTATCGCCTTTCGCCGGGCGATGAAACGAGCAGTACAAAACGCACAAAAAGCTGGCGCCTTGGGTATCCGTATCCAATGCTCTGGTCGATTGGGTGGCGCAGAAATGGCTCGTACCGAGTGGTACCGCGAAGGCCGAGTGCCGTTGCACACCTTACGAGCCGACATCGACTACGGCTTCCGCGAAGCCCGCACCACCTACGGTCGCATCGGAGTAAAAGTATGGATTTACAAGGGAGACATTCTACCTTACAAAGCAGTGGCCGACGATAAAGCCACCCGCGAAGCAGCAATGGCTGTGGGCGACGCCGCAACCCCCAATGCTCCACGAACCGTTGTTTCATCGGCCGCCGCTGCTCGCCGCCGCCCTGACGCAACAAGCGAAGCAGAAACCACCGAGGCCGAAGAAACCGCCAAGATTATTGAAGCGACACCACTGGTCAAAGAAGGCGACGCTGCTTTTGAAAAGCTCTTGGCTGAAGAAGAAGCCATGGAACTTTCAACCCAAGAACAAAACGAAGCGCCGAACTTTCGTCCCGGAGATAGTGACTGATCATGTTGATGCCTAAAAAAGTTGCCCACCGCAAACACCACCGAGGTCGTACTCGTGGATTGAGCAAGGGAATGACCGAAATCACTTTCGGCGAATACGGAATCCAAGCTTTGGAACCAGGGTGGATTACCGCTCGACAAATCGAAGCGGCCCGTATCGCCATGACCCGTCACATCAAGCGTGGCGGCAAGGTCTGGATCAACGTATTCCCCGACAAGCCAGTAACGCAAAAACCTGCGGAAACCCGGATGGGTTCCGGCAAGGGCAACGTTGAAGGCTGGGTAGCTGTTGTTAAGCCGGGCCGCATACTTTTTGAGCTGTCCTACAGCGACGAAACGGTAGCCCGTGAGGCTATGGACCGGGCCATTCAAAAATTGCCCATTAAAGCACGCTTCCTTAAGCGTGAGGAGGGCTTTTAATCATGGCTCGCAAAAAATCTTTAGCCGATCTTGGCGAAACCGACCTTATCGAACAGCTTGGTGAAGCAAAAGAAGAACTCTTTAACCTGCGCTTTCAGTTGGTCACCGGCCAATTAGAAAACTACGCCCGCTTGGGCGAGGTTAAAAAAAGTGTTGCTCGAGTCATGACTGAACTCCGAGCCCGAGAAATTGTAGCAGCCGAAGAAATGGCTGCTGATCAGGAGGTAGCCAACTAATGGCTGAGAACGAGACAACAGAAGCACGGTTTAATGCTCGCAAAATTCGCGAGGGAGTGGTCGTTTCTGACGGCTCTGACAAAACCGCAGTAGTAAAGATCACCGACCGAGTACGGCACCGCCGCTACTCCAAAACGGTACAACGGTCGAAGAAACTGCATGTCCATGATGAAGCCAACGAACTAAAGACTGGTGACCGAGTACGGGTACAAGAAACCCGCCCGCTCTCCAAGTTGAAGCGTTGGCGCCTGCTTGAAATTTTGGAGAGGGCTAAGTAGATGATCCAGCAAGAATCCCGCCTTCGGGTGGCTGACAACTCCGGCGCTCGCGAAGTGCTGTGCATCAAGGTGTTAGGTGGCTCACGCCGCCGTTACGCCGGCATTGGTGACGTTTTCGTAGCGACCGTAAAAGACGCCAACCCAGGCGCCGCCGTAAAAAAGGGTGAAGTAGTGAAGTGCGTTGTTGTTCGTACCAAAAAAGAACGCCGTCGTGCTGACGGTTCTTACATTCGGTTCGACGAAAACGCCGCCGTACTTATCAACGATCAAATGCAGCCCCGTGGCACCCGAATCTTCGGCCCCGTGGGTCGTGAACTTCGCGACAAGAAGTTCATGCGTATCGTTTCTTTGGCCCCGGAGGTGCTCTAAATGAAAATCCGTAAAGGCGACAAAGTGCGTGTTTTGTCGGGTAAAGATCGTGGCCGTGAAGGCTCGGTTACGCAAGCTTTCCCTACTGAAGACAAAGTACTCATCGAAGGGGTAAACATGGCCAAGCGTCATCAAAAACCCACTTCGGCCACCATGCAAGGCGGCATCATTGACAAGGCCATGCCGATCCACGTGTCAAACGTGGCGGTACTAAGCCCCAGCGACGGCCAGCCCACCCGCATCGGCTACCGCTTCACCGACACCGGTGACAAAGTACGAGTATGCCGACGAACAGGAGTTGATCTCGATGGTTGAGGCACTTACAACCGCAGAACGTTTGAGCGACCGTTTTCAAAAGGAACTTCGCCCACAACTACAAACCGATCTTGGCCTAGTCAACATCATGCAGGTACCCAAGTTGACAAAAATTGTCATCAACATGGGCGTCGGCGAAGCAACCCAGCAATCCAAGTTGATTGACGGTGCTGTTTCGGACCTCACAACCATCTCAGGCCAAAAGCCTTTGATTACCAAAGCCAAAGTATCGATCTCTAACTTCCGCTTACGCGAAGGTCAGGCCATCGGTACCAAAGTCACCTTACGAGGCGAACGAATGTACGAATTCTTCGACCGTTTGATGACCCTGGCCATCCCCCGCATCCGCGACTTCCGAGGCCTAAACCCTCGGTCATTCGACGGCCACGGAAACTACACGTTCGGGGTAACCGAACAATTGGTCTTCCCCGAAATCGACTACGACAAGATAGACCGAACCCGAGGAATGGACATCACCATCGTGACGACCGCCAACACAGATGAAGCAGGACGGGCGCTGCTTGATGCGTTCAAGTTCCCCTTCCGACAAGAGGTGAAGTAATGGCCAAAAAAGCACTGGTCAACAAACAACAAAAGACCCCCAAGTTTAAAGTTCGGGCTTACACGCGGTGCCGCCGCTGTGGCCGCCCCCGCTCGGTTTACCGTGCCTTTAACTTGTGTCGCATTTGCTTGCGGGAAATGGCCCATAAGGGCGAAATCCCCGGGCTTACTAAGTCGAGCTGGTAGAGGAGGCAACTGATATGACTATGACCGATCCAGTAGCCGACATGCTCACCCGCATTCGTAACGCCAATACGGCGATGCACGCCGGGGTGTCCATGCCGTCATCTAAACAAAAAGTGGCCCTGGCCACCATGCTCAAAGAAGAGGGATATATCGTCGGCTTCGACGTTGCCGATAGCTCCGAAGGCCCCGGCCAGAAACTCTCTATTACTATGAAATACTCCGCAGACCGCGAACGGGTCATTAGCGGAGTAAAACGAGTATCAACTCCCGGTCTACGGGTGTACTCAAAGTCCACTGAAATTCCCCGTGTTTTGGGTGGTCTCGGCGTTGCCGTGATCAGCACCAGCAAGGGCCTGATGAGCGACCGAGAGGCCCGCCGCCGCCGAATGGGTGGCGAGGTCCTCTGCTTCGTCTGGTAGGAGAACCACATGTCACGTATTGGTAAAGCCCCCATTGTTATCCCTTCAGGGGTTGACGTTGGTGTTGATGGTCACAAAATCGAAGTCAAAGGCCCTAAAGGCGCCTTAGACATCGAAGTACCCGGCGCCATTACCGTCCGCAAAGAAGGCGAAGAGGTTCTTGTTGAGCGCCCCGACGACGAACGCGCCAACCGCGCGCTTCACGGGTTAACCCGCTCTTTGATCAACAACATGGTCATCGGGGTAACCGAGGGTTATTCAAAAGAACTACAGATTGTTGGCGTTGGTTACCGTGCGCTTCCCAAAGGCGATAGTGCCCTTGAGTTGCAACTCGGTTTTAGCCATCCCATCGCGGTGAAGGCCCCTGACGGCATCACCTTTGATATTCCTGAACCGACACGGATCATTATCTCGGGCATCGACAAGCAATTGGTCGGTCAAGTAGCCGCAGATATTCGTTCGTATCGCAAGCCTGAGCCTTACAAAGGCAAAGGGGTGCGGTACCTCGGTGAGCATGTAGTCCGCAAGGCCGGAAAGGCAGCCAAGTGAGCGCACAAACTATTGACCGGCGGGCGGCGCGTTTGCGTCGCCATCGTCGAATTCGTAAATCCGTTTCGGGCACCTCGCAGCGCCCACGTTTGGCGGTATTTCGGTCGGCTTCAAATATTTCAGCTCAGGTCATCGACGACCAGGCTGGACATACCTTGGTAGCGGCCTCCAGCCAACAAGCAGGGGTTGCCGATGGCATCACCGGGGTTGCTGCAGCCCAAGAAGTAGGACGCATCATTGCCGAACGAGCCAAAGAAGCAGGAATAGACACTGTGGTATTTGATCGTGGCGGTTACATCTATCACGGTCGGGTCGCCGCATTGGCCGACGCCGCTCGTCAAGCTGGACTGGAGTTCTAGTGGCTACACAATCCCCTAAAATCGATGATTCCGGGCTCCGTGAATCACGAGTCATTCACATCAACCGAGTAGCCAAAGTAGTAAAGGGCGGTCGACGCTTTTCTTTCACTGCTTTGGTAGTTATCGGTGATGGTGCTGGTCAAGTAGGTTTGGGCTACGGCAAAGCAAAAGAAGTGCCGTTGGCTATTCAAAAAGGTACCGAAGAGGCGAAACGCAACTTGGCTACCGTCGCTATGGCCGGATCAACCATTGTGCATAAAGTGCTGGGCATTTCTGGCGCCGGACGGGTGCTTTTGCAACCCGCCGCTCCAGGTACCGGCGTAATCGCTGGTGGTGCTGCACGGGCCATTTTGGAAGAAGCAGGCATCCACGATGTTTTGTGTAAATCATTGGGCTCCCCTAACCACATCAACGTGGCTCGAGCCACCATTGCTGGTTTAACTGCGCTACGCCGCCCTGACGAAATCGCTCGTTTGCGAGGCCTCGACCCAGAAACGTTCGTACCGGGTGCTTTGTTGGAGGCTTACCGCCGCACCGAAGCCGGTATCGATGCACCCCAATCGTCTGATGACGAAGACGAGGAAGCCTAGTCATGGCAGAAAAAGAAATCCGGGTGACCCAAGTGCGGTCAGCCATTGGTTCTAAACCCAAACAGCGGGGCACCCTGCGCGCTTTGGGCATTGGAAAAATCGGTCAAAGTAACACCCTTCCTGATCGAGGCGAAATTCGTGGCATGATTGCTCGCGTTCCGCACCTCATCAAGGTTGAGGAGGTCAACTAAATGAAGGTCCATGATCTCACCCCAGCACCTGGTTCGCGCAAACGACGCAAACGGGTAGCACGCGGTATCGGCGGCAAGGGCGGTAAAACTGCCGGCCGTGGCTCCAAGGGCCAACGGGCTCGCAGCAAGGTACGCGTTGGTTTCGAAGGCGGTCAACAACCGTTGCATCAGCGCATTCCCAAGTTGCGTGGTTTCAAAAACCCCTTCCGTGTTGAATATCAAGCAGTAAACCTTGACACCCTTGAAGAGTCAGGGCTTACCGAAGCCACCCCCGAAGCCTTGTTGGCACAAGGGTTGGTAAGCAAAGGCGCACTCATCAAGGTCTTAGGCCGTGGTGAAATCACCCGTGCGGTGACCGTGCATGCCCATGCTTGGTCTGCTTCTGCTGAAGCAGCCATTACCGCCGCTGGCGGTTCGCTTGAAAAACTTCCTCTGCCGTTCTCCGTGCGCCCGCCTTCCAGCGGCAATGCGCACATGAACCGCTAACCCAACTACTAAGACAAGGAGACCAACGTGCTGGCCAGCATGCTGAACATGTTCCGGGTTGCCGATCTGCGTAAGCGGATCTTGTTTACCCTGCTCATGATTGTGCTGTACCGGGTGGGTGCGTTCATCCCCGCCCCCGGCATTGACGTCGAACAGGTTCAGTTACTCCGTGACCGGGCCAACCAGGGCGGCGTTTTGGCCTTCTTGCAGTTGTTTTCTGGTGGTTCTCTCACCACCTTTGCCGTTTTTGCTTTAGGGGTAACCCCCTACATCACCGCCTCCATCATCATGCAGGTGCTGGGAGTGGTGGTTCCTAAAATCGAGCAATGGCAACAACAAGGAGCAGTTGGCCAACGCAAAATCACGCAATGGACTCGTTACTTAACCGTTTCTATTGCCGTTATTCAGGCCACCAGCTTTGCTTTCCTGTTCAACGATGGTGGAAACTCCATCAGCGGCCAATCGGGCGCCAACCTGTTGCCGAACTTCCATATCGGTACGGTCTCTATGGTGGTGCTTACCTTGGCCGCCGGAACCGCATTGCTTATGTGGATGGGGGAGTTGATCACCCAAAAGGGCATTGGTAACGGCATGTCGCTGCTCATTATGATTTCGGTAATTAGCGGTTTCCCGGCGCAGGGATCGCTGATTCATGCCGAAAATGGTGTGTGGGCGCTGCTCATCGTTTTGGCCGTGTTAATGGCGCTAATCGCCGCTATTACCTTCGTCGAACAAGGCCAACGCCGCATCCCCGTACAGTTCGCTAAGCGTGTAGTGGGGCGCCGCATGTACGGCGGGCAAAACACTTACATCCCGTTGAAGGTAAACCAAGCAGGGGTAATCCCCATTATCTTCGCCACCTCGGTGCTGTACCTGCCGGTACTTATCGCTGCTGCGTTGCCGTGGGAAGGTTTCCGCTCATGGATAAACAACAACTTGGCCCAACCCGATAATGTTTTCTACTTCACCATTACCGGGGTCATGGTGGTGGGTTTTGCTTACTTCTATACGGCCATCACCTTTGACCCGGCGAAACAAGCCGACACCATTCGCAAGCAAGGCGGGTTCGTGCCCGGTATTCGCCCCGGTTACCAGACCGAACGCTACTTAGCTAAAATCTTGGCCCGCATCACCCTGCCGGGAGCTTTGTTCTTGGCCGCCGTAGCGCTTATCCCCTCTATTTTGATTAACGTCTTCTTGGACACCAGCCAAGGGGTCGGTAGTTCTGGAGGCTCCGGCGCCGCTGGCTTCGGTTTCATCGGTATCTCTATTTTGATTGCCGCTGGCGTGTCTTTAGAAACCATGAAGCAGATCGATTCGCAACTCACTATGCGTAATTACGAAGGGTTCCTCAAGTAGCCCTGGGCTACGGCTGAGGCCACTTAATGAGTCCAGTGCGTTTGGTCATTTTTGGCCGTCAAGGCTCTGGCAAAGGGACGCAATGCGCCCGTTTGGTTGAAGCATTTGGCCCCGTTCATATCTCGACCGGTGACATGCTGCGGGCTGCAGTGGCCGAAGGAACTGAATTTGGTCGCCGGGCACAAGAAGTAATGGATGCCGGCGACTTAGTTTCTGATGAAATCATCAACGGTATTGTGGCCGAAAGATTGGCGCTTCCTGATGTTGTCCAAAACGGATTTTTACTTGACGGTTTTCCTCGTACCCCGGCCCAAGCAACGGCCTTGAACGCTCTGCTAGAAGAAGCCGAGACCAGCCTCGATTTGGCCATCAACTTGGATGTGTCAATTGAAGTGGTGACCGAGCGCATGGTTGCTCGGGGACGTGCAGACGACTCTCCTGAAGGAATTGCCCAACGCTTGTCACTTTATGAACAAGAAACGGCCCCTCTTTTTTCTTTGTTTGCCGACCAAGGTATTTTGAAAATAGTGGACGGTGACGGCACCGAAGACGAGGTAGCTGCCCGATTAGCCCATGTAGTAACAGAATCTCAAGGAAATAAGCAATGAAAAGCCTAAAAACACGTACCAAGGTACGGTTCGCGGGTTGGGCATGTCCAAGGGCGGCGGTAGCGTTGTCTGTCGGCTCTGCCGCGCGGACTTTCGGTGCGTGTAGAAGCCATTTCGACCTGGAGGTCAGTCCTGACGAAATCTAAAGAAGAAGCCATTGTTATGGAGGGAACGGTTCTTGAACCGTTGCCCGGTTCTGAATTTAAAGTGGAACTAGAGAATGGCCATCACGTTCTAGCTAAAATTTCTGGAAAAATGCGTATGCACTATATCCGCATTCTCCCCGGGGATCGAGTACAAGTAGAGCTCTCTCCCTACGACCTCCAACGAGGTCGAATCACCTACCGCTACAAGTAAAGCCAGAGAACACACTATGAAGGTTCGCACCAGCGTAAAAACAATTTGTGAAAAATGCCGGGTAATACGCCGGCACGGACGCGTGCAGGTTATCTGCAGCAACCCCCGCCATAAGCAGCGGCAGGGCTAGGAGTAAAAATGGCACGTATATCGGGCGTAGACGTCCCCCGCGATAAGCAGGTACAGATCTCCCTTACTTATGTTTTTGGGGTAGGTCGTACGAAGGCTGTTGAGATTTGTGAAGCTACCGGTATAGACCCGGTGGCTCGTGTGCGTGATTTGACTGACGAAGAGGTCACTAAAATCCGTGCGTTCATCGACGAGAACTACAAGGTCGAAGGTGACCTACGTCGTGAAATTTCACAAAACATCAAACGTAAAATGGATATCGGCTGCTACCAGGGCATACGGCATCGCCGTGGTTTGCCTGTACATGGTCAGCGCACCCACACCAACGCTCGTACCCGTAAGGGGAAGCGCAAGACGGTGGCTAACAAGAAAAAGGTTCTTAAGTAATGGCTAAAGCATCTGCTGGGGGCCGACGCCCTCGTAAAAAGGAACGCAAAAATGTGCCCCACGGCGTGGCGCACATTAAGAGTTCTTTCAACAACACCATCGTGACCATCACCGACCAGGGCGGCAACACCTTGGCTTGGGCTTCAGCGGGCAACGTGGGCTTCAAAGGCTCACGCAAATCCACTCCTTTCGCTGCTCAAATGGCTGCCGAAAAGTGTGCACGTCAAGCAATGGAACACGGTGTACGCAAAGTTGATGTTGTGGTTCGTGGCCCTGGCTCGGGTCGTGAAACCGCTATCCGCACTATTCAAACTACCGGTATCGAAGTAACCGGCATTAAAGACGTGACACCTGTTCCTCATAATGGATGTCGTTTACCGAAGCGAAAGAGGGCCTAATGTCCCGCTACACCGGTCCTAAGGCACGAGTTTCTCGTCGCCTCGGCACAAACATCTTTGGCACCAAAGGCGAAACTGTCGCTCTTGATAAGCGCCCTTACCCACCAGGGGAACACGGCCGTACCCGTCGTCGAGGCAACCCATCTGAATACTTGTTCCAAATGCAAGAAAAGCAGAAGGCTCGCTTCACCTACGGTTTGACCGAAAAACAGTTCCGCAAAATCTTCCAAGAAGCCAACCGTAAAGACGGAGTTACCGGCGAAATTATGCTCCAATACTTGGAGTTGCGTCTGGATAACATCGTTTACCGCGCCGGCATGGCGGCTACTCGCCCTCAGGCCCGTCAGTTGGTTAACCACGGACACATTGACGTAAACGGTCGTCGGGTAGACATCCCCAGCTTCCGAGCCCGCAAAGGCGACGTCATCACCTTGCGCACCAAAGCTCGCAACATGGTGATTGTGCAATGGAACATTGATGTGCTCGATCGCCAATCGCCGGGCTGGCTAACCGTGGCCGACGGCGGACACGAAGCCACCGTAAAAGAAGTACCCGTGCGTGAACAAATTGATATTCCCGTGCGTGAACAACTCATCGTTGAGCTGTACAGCAAGTAACCGTAACCCTTAGAGCTTTTTGCTCTCCCCCGAAGTAACAGAGGTAACCCCATGTTGGTAATCCAGCGACCAAGTGTTGAAGCAATAAGCGAAGCCGAAAGCAATCGGCAAGAGTTCGCCGTAGGACCGCTCGAGCCAGGCTTCGGCCACACGCTCGGCAACTCGCTGCGCCGTACCCTTTTGTCATCGATTCCCGGTGCCGCTATCACCCAAGTGCGTTTTGATGACGCTGAACACGAGTTCAGCACCATCGGTGGGGTGATTGAAGATGTCTCAGACATCATTTTGAACCTTAAAGACGTTGTGGTGGCTTGCCACAGCGATGACCCAGTGACCGTGCGTCTTGATGCTCGGGGCCCCGGCGAAGTAACCGCGGCCGCCTTAGAGGGTCATAACGACCTAGAAATTTTGAACCCTGACCTCGTGTTGGCGACCTTGAATGACAACGGCCGGTTGGCGGCTGAAGTCACCTTCGAACGGGGACGTGGTTTCTTAACCTCCAAGCGCCCCGCCGAAAGCGGCGTCATTGGCGTTATCCCCATCGACGCTTTGTTCTCTCCGGTACGCCGAGTGAGTTTTGTTGTTGACCCAATGCAGGTTGCTCAAGCAACTGACCATGACCGTTTGGTAATGGAAATTGAAACCGATGGTTCCATTTCTCCTCGTGAAGCATTGGCTTCAGCAGGCGGCACCTTGCGTGCTTTGGTCCAACTGATCGAAGAAATGAGTGATGAACCTCAAGGTCTTGAATTGGCCGAGGCTACTCCCATCGGCGGCACTTCGCCCGACATGGACCTTCCCATCGAAGACCTTGACCTCTCCGAACGCCCGCGCAACTGCTTGAAGCGTGGCCAGGTTGACACCATCGGGCAACTCTTGGGAAAGACCTACGATGACCTTTTGGCCATCACCAACTTCGGTCAGAAATCTTTGGACGAAGTTATTGAAAAACTTGACGAGCGTGGACTTTCGCTCGCCACCCGGGACTAAAAGGACCACATCATGCCCGCAACCCCGAAAAAAGGCCGTCGCTTTGGCGGCAGTGCTGCACATCAGAAGTCAATGATGGCCAACTTGGTGGCTTCGCTGATCGCCGCTGAGGCCATCGTAACCACCGAAGCAAAAGCTAAAGCTTTGCGTCCTATTGCTGAAAAAATGATCACCAAAGCGAAAAAGGGTGGTTTGCATAACCACCGCCAAGTTGTTTCGTTTATGCGTGACAAAGAAATGACGGCCAAACTGTTTGATGAAATCGGCCCTCGTTACGTCGATCGTTCAGGTGGTTACACCCGTATCTTGAAAATCGGCCCTCGCCACGGTGATAAAGCACCGATGGCTCGGATCGAACTGGTCTGACCCCACCCGGCATGCGGGTAAGAGGAACCGTTGCTTATGACGGATCTTCTTTTCACGGTTTTGCTATAAATCAAGACGTTCGTACGGTAGCGGGCGACCTCACGGCGAATTTTTCTCGAGTTCTGGGCCAAGAAATCACCTTGACCTGCGCCGGTCGCACCGACCGGGGGGTACATGCGGTAGGTCAGGTCATTAGTTTTGATGCCCCTGACGATGCGGACTTAAAAAAACTCCGCCACTCATTGAACCGACTTTGCCAGCCCTCCATCGCCCTCACCGAACTCGTCGAAGCCCCCAAAGATTTTGATGCACGTTTTTCGGCCAACGGCCGGTGTTATCGCTACCGCATATTGAACCGACCCGACCCGGATCCCTTTTTAGTCAACACGGCGTGGCATGTTTCGACGCCTTTGCGTATTGACTTGATGGAAAAAGCAGCAGCCCACCTCGTGGGTTTACATAATTTTTCTTCATTTTGTAAACGCACACCACCGAAGCCCGGGTACCAAGAGCGCAGTTTGATTCGCCACGTAGAAGAAGTCTCTTGGCGATCTTTAGAAAATAATGTGATGGAATTTGAGATAGCGGCGTCATCTTTTTGCCACCAAATGGTGCGTGCGGTGGTGGGTACTTTGGTAGATGTAGGGCGTGGCAGAACCGCCGAACGCCGCATTCCGGAAATTTTAGCGGCCCAAGACCGACAATTTGCTGGGCCACTGGCCCCTCCGCATGGCCTGACCCTCTGGTCGGTGCGTTACCCAAGTTTAGAGGTTGATGAGGCGCGGGTTGCTGAGGGTGAACCACCGGCGTAGCCTTACCTGCTGGCCCTCAGACGCGGATAGACACGTTTCTCCACGTTGAAAGAGTCACAAAAGTCTAGTTATTTCATCGCTTACGAATCAAAGAAAAAGGTAATTTCGTGTCTACGTACACTCCAAAAGCCAGCGAAATCGAACGTGCTTGGCACGTTGTTGACGCTGAGGGTCTCATCTTGGGCCGTTTGGCTACCGAAGTAGCTTCGGTGCTTCGCGGCAAGCACAAACCAACCTTCACTCCACACCTCGATACCGGCGATCATGTCATCATCATTAACGCCGACAAAGTAGTGCTTACCGGTGCTAAAGCCGAAGACAAAAAAGTTTATGACCACTCCGGTTTCCCCGGTGGTTTGCGTACCCGCAGTTATGGTGACTTCTTGGCCGACAAGCCAGAAGAAGCCGTTCGTCGGACGATAAGCGGCATGATCCCCAAGAACCGTTTAGGCCGTCAAATGTTGACCAAACTTAAGGTCTACCGAGGCAGCGAACACCCCCACGAGGCGCAAGCACCTCAAACCATGACCATCGAACACGCCCGTGCGCGTAAAGCCTGAGCGAGGAACCTTTTATGTCAAAACCTCTTACCCAAAACACCGGACGTCGCAAGCAAGCGGTAGCCCGAGTGCGCCTTCGCCCCGTTGACGGCGAATCCACGGTGACCGTAAACGGTCGCACCATGGAAGATTACTTTCCAACCGAAAGCCATCGCTTGCAGTTCCTGGAGCCTTTGCGGGTTACCGGTACCGAAGGCCAATACGACATTGACGCCACCTTGCACGGTGGCGGCATGGCCGGCCAAGCCGGTGCGCTTTGCTTAGGCATTGCTCGTGCTTTGGAAACCCTTGAGCCAGAACGTCGCCCTGCTTTGAAACAAGCCGGCCTGCTGACTCGTGATGACCGGAAGAAAGAATCCAAAAAGTACGGTCTCAAAAAAGCTCGCAAGGCACCGCAGTACTCCAAGCGGTAACCGGCACCGATGCGGAACAAATCACCGCATCTTGTTGTCATCTCATGACGAATCAGGCTCTGCATTTCGGTACCGATGGGGTACGTGGACGAGCAGACACCGAACTCACTGTCCCAGTGGTGCGCGCTCTCGGACAGGCCGCCGCCCAGCATCTTGACGCCTCCCAAGTAATTATTGGGAGCGACACGCGCGCCTCTAGCCCAACTTTGGCGCAAGCATTGGCCGAAGGTTTTGCCGCCGGCGGCGTGACCCCACTTTTGCTGGGGGTTTCCCCTACTCCCGCGGTGGCGTACCTCGCAGCTCAAGAGGGAATGGCCGGCGCCGTGGTTTCCGCTTCCCACAACCCCTGGCACGACAACGGCATAAAGCTTTTTGCCGCCGGAGGGCACAAACTCGACGACGCCACCCAATGCGCCATAGAAGAAAGTTGGCACAGCACGCCTCAACAAGAAAGCCTCGACCCCGGGCAGTGGGTTGACCGCCCCGATGCCCGCTATTTTGAGGCCATGGTGGCTTCGGTTGAGCCTCAAGCACTGGCCGGTCTGCACCTTGTTTTAGATTGCGCCCATGGGGCCATGAGTGGGGTAGCCCCTGAAGTTTTTATGCAACTGGGCGCTCAAGTAACGGTGCTGCATGCTCAACCCGATGGGCGCAACATCAACGAAAGGTGTGGCTCCAACCACCCGGAGGCATTGCAAAAAGCAGTAGTAGAGCAGCAAGCCGACGCCGGGCTGGCCTTTGACGGAGATGGCGACCGGGTAGTGGCCGTAGCGGCCGACGGTTCGCTACTCGACGGGGACTTCTTGCTGGCCCTCAGTGCGATCGACCTATTGGAACAAGGCCGCCTCGCTGGAGACACCCTGGTGGTCACGGTTATGGCCAACTTGGGGCTCCGCCAAGCCATGAACCAAGCCGGTATCAATATTTACGAAACCCCGGTGGGAGACCGCCACGTTTTGGCCGCCCTAAACAAAAACGGGTGGACCTTGGGTGGGGAACAATCAGGTCACATTATTTTTGCTGACCGCGCCACCACCGGCGACGGACTACTCACCGGTATCCAAGTGATGGATGCGGTGCGCCGGCACAAAAAAAACTTAGGCACCTGGGCCCAAGAAATCATGCAAAAGGCCCCACAGGTTTTGCTTAACATCGCGGTGCAGAACCCCGGCCAAGTTTTGGTAGCCGAGTTAGGCGAATCGATCGAAGCCGCTCAAAAGAAGCTTGGTCAAGCGGGCCGGGTAGTGGTGCGTCCTTCCGGAACGGAACCTTTGGTACGGGTCATGGTGGAAGCCCTGGACCAAGGAGCAGCGCTCACCGTGGCGGAAAGTTTGGCGACTGAGGTAAAGCGCCGAGACGCTGACCGTTCAAGCCTCTAGAATCATATTTATTGACCCGTCTCTGGAGAGGAGTAAAACATGTGTGGAATAATCGCCGTGTTGCGTCGCCCTTCAACGCGGGCCATCCCTGAGGCTTCAGAAATACTGACCTTGGTAGGCCAAGCCCAAGAACTACTTAAAAAAGGTGACCTGCCGTCGCTGGCCGAAGCCAACGAGTTACTCAAAGAGGCTGATCACCTTTTGCGAGGCGGCCCCGGGTTGTTGGCTTTTTTTTCGGCCCCCGAACTAGCCGACCACCTTTATGAACGATTGGCACCGTTGACCGGCGATCTGTCATCGGCAGAAGAAGCACTGGTCGCCGCAGAAAAAGATCCCGAAGAAGTAAACCATGCAGCAACCGAAATACGTGATGCCTTGTGGGCATTAAGCCGAGACCGCATCGGAACCTACCGCGGGGTGTGTTCGTTGGCCTCGTCAAACTTCCCCCCCAGTCCCGCCGGGTTAACGGTGCTGCTTTCTGTAGAGCAAGCCTTGCGCTCCTTAGATCGGCTTGAAGTTCGGGGCCGAGATTCGGCTGGCTTGCAAATCACCCTCTGGGGGCATCAAAGCGCCGATTTAACCAACGCTCCTGACGCCCTTTACCGGTCAGGTGCCACCCACGAAACTGCCCAAGGGGTACAGATCTGGGTGGTGAAAGAAGCAGCAGAGATCGGCGAACTGGGTGACAACACCGCCGCTTTACGAAAAGCATTAAAAGCCGACCAAGGACTGGCCCAAGCGCTTACTTCCTTGGAAGTACAAGGCACCGTTTTGGGCCAGACCCGGTGGGCCAGCATGGGGGTAGTTTCCCAAGCCAATGCGCACCCCCTTGACTCTGGCCGGGCCGACGACCAGATCACCCCACTGGTGACGGCAGTACAAAACGGTGACGTTGACAACCATGCTTTTCTGAGAGAACAAAACAGCCTGTCTATCGCCGCCGGCATCACCACCGATGCCAAAGTGGTTCCCGCTTTGTGTGCCGCTCAACTGGCCCAAGGGGTAGCCCCGACAGAAGCTTTTCGCCGTACCGTGCAATCGTTTGAAGGTTCGCTGGCCATCGCCGCTTCATTGGCCGACGACCCCGGGCGCTTGTACCTCTCGCTGCGAGGAAGCGGACAAGCGCTCTATCTTGGACTTGGCGAAGATGTCACCGTGGTGGCTAGCGAACCCTACGGGCTGGTAGAGGTAACGGCCGAATATCTTCGCATGGAAGGCGACCTTCCTGCCGACCCCGACCACCCAGTGGTCAGTCGGGGCCAAATTATAGAGATCGATACGGCAACCGCCGGCACCCTTGAAGGAATAGCCCGTCGTTCGTTTGACGAGCGGCCGCTGCCGGTAACGTCCGAAGAACTGGTGACCGCCGAAATCACCACCCGAGATATTGACCGGGGAGACCACCCGCATTACTTACTCAAAGAAGTTGGCGAAGCCCCGACCTCTATTCGCACAACTCTGCGCGGGCATTTAATAAACGACCCACAAGAAGGGTGGGCGGTTCGTTTATCCTCCAGCACCCTCAACGATTCGTTACGAGCGGACCTGGCCAGCGGAAGCATTAAACGCATAACGGTTATTGGGCAAGGCACAGCCGCCATCGCCGCCCAGTCAATAGCAGAATCAATAAAAACTGAAGTGGCCGGTACCGGGGTAATGGTCGAAGCACAGTTGGCCAGCGAGTTGTCGGGCTTCGGTTTGCGCCCCAACATGGCCGACACCTTCGTAGTGGCCATCAGCCAATCGGGAACCACCACCGACACCAACCGCACCGTAGACCTCGCTCGGTCCCGAGGGGCCCGCGTGGTGGCTATCGTCAACCGTCGCAACAGCGATCTTACCGACCGAGCCGACGGGGTGCTTTATACCTCCAACGGACGAGACGTAGAGATGAGCGTGGCCTCCACCAAAGCGTTCTACGCCCAGATCGCCGCGGGGTTTTTACTCGCGGTGGGTTTGGCTGATGCTCTCGGCGCCCCCGGGGCCGCTGACCGCTCAGCAGTTTTGTCGAGCCTCAATGAGCTCCCTGAAGCCATGGAACAAGTATTAGCCGGGCGCCAGCACATCGCTGAGGTAGCGCAACGCCACGCCCCGCCGCGCCGCCACTGGGCCATCGTAGGAAGCGGCAGCAACCTGATTGCGGCGCGAGAAATTCGCATCAAACTTTCTGAACTGTGTTACAAATCAATCGCCAGCGACTCCACCGAAGACAAAAAACACATTGATCTTTCTTCGGAACCCATGATCTTGGTATGCGCTGCGGGTTTGGTGGGCTCCAACGCAGACGACGTTGCCAAAGAAGTAGCGATCTACCAAGCTCACCGAGCCGCCCCCATCGTGGTCTGCGACACCCAAGCCCGCCAATACGGTGAAGGCCCGGACCTTATTCGTGTGCCCTCGGTGCATCCCCGTTTAGCATTTGTGCTTTCCACCATGGTGGGGCACCTCTTTGGTTACGAAGCGGCCCGCGCCATTGATGCTCAAGCCGATCCGTTGCGTCAGGCCCATGCCGCCATAGAAAAAGTAGCGGTCCAACTCAACGACCAAGACCCCACCGAAGAACTGCTGGCCGACCTCAGCCAAGTGTTAGCGACCTCCGAAGCAAGTTTCTCCTCTGAATTGCGTTCGGGTCGCCTCAACGGGCACCTCGAAGCCTCAACTGCCGTACGGTTGGCGGGGCTCTTTCGCTACGCCTTAGGGGACGTACCGCTCGAGGCCTACCAAAGTCAATACGGTCAGGTCGGCACCCCCGGTTTAGTACTAGATGACCTCGCCGGTGCATTGACGACTGCCATAGAAGAACTGACGCGACCCATTGATGCCATCAAACATCAAGCCAAAACGGTAACAGTAGGTATTTCTCGCACCGACGAAACGCTTCTTGAAGCCCGCCTGGCCCAAGCGGTTATGGCCGCCGGAACTCCCCGAGACTCGCTGAGTTACCGCACCCTCCGTTTATTGGGATCCCTAGACCCTGCGGTAGTTGAAGTAGTTGGGTTTACCCGGTACCACTTGCAGGGCTTAGCCACCGAAACCCCTACTTTGTCCATCGTGGACCGTGGTGGGGTCTCAACATCTATAGCCTCACGAACCGACACTGACCCTGTGCTGCGAGGCACCAAACACCGGGTAGCGGTTGAACGAGAGGTCTTAGTAACCCGAGGCGCCCGAGATGACCGCACTCTAGTTTTGGTGCCCGAAGTAAAAGATGCGGAAACCGTCGGGCTGACCTTGCTTCACGTTGAAATGATTGACCATCTCGATCAAGAATCCTTACGAGGGGTGCTGCGGGGTTACCACGATCGCTACGCCGCCATCGAAGATGCGGTGTGTGAAACCGAACCAGAGTTGCCTCAAGGTTTACTGGCCGCCTTACCGGTAGCGGACCTCCTCATTGACCCCATAGGTTCACTTGCTGAACGGTTGCGCTCTTCGTTGTGATTGGCATCGGTACTGATCTCGTAGAAATTGACCGATTTCGCCGATCGTTGGCTCGTACCCCGGGGCTCCGTACTCGCCTTTTTCGCCCCGGCGAACAAGAATACGCCGACCGGCGAAACGACCCTACGGAACGCTACGCGGCGCGCTTCGCCGCCAAAGAGGCGGTGCTAAAAGCTCTTGGTTTGGGTCTCGGGGCCATTGCCCTCTACGACATTGAGGTGATAAAAGCCGAATCCGGAGCCCCCGAGTTGTTGCTCCACGGTACGGCTCAACAAGCGGCGCAAGATGCTGGGGTGCAGCGCTGGTTGTTGACCCTCAGCCACACCGAACACACCGCTATGGCTATCGCAGTGGCTCTTTGAGGCTGTTTTGATCACGGTTGTTACTCCGCAAGAAATGGTGGCCATTGATACAGCCGCCCAAGAGACTCAAGAAGAACTTATTGAACGAGCCGGTGCCGCAGTAGCGCAACAAGCAAGAAAAATGCTGCCGGCCGGCCAGGCCCACCAGGTAATGGTCATGGTGGGGCCGGGGGCCAACGGTGCTGATGGGCGAGTAGCGGCCCGGCACCTCATGGCCGATGGTCAAAAGGTCACGGTGACCGAAGCGCACTTAGTGCCTTCACAGGTTTCTGGTTTTGCATTGGTTATTGATGCTGCTTTTGGAACCGGTCTTCGCCGCCCGCACCAAGGGCCGACCACCGATGCACCGGTACTGGCCGTGGATTTGCCTTCAGGCCTCGACGGGCTTACCGGTGAAATCTTAGGGAAGCCGACCCCGGCGCAATGCACCATCACCTTTGCCGCCGCCAAACCAGGGCATTTTTTAGGGCAAGGCCCCGCCTTGTGCGGCGACCTTGTGGTGGCCGATATAGGGCTTGATGTGTCTTGGGCAAACTGTTGGTTTGCGCAGGTAGACGACGTGGCGGGGCTTATTCCGTCTCGCTCTTCAGACGCCCATAAATGGCAAAGCGCTTGTTGGGTCATTGCTGCCCACCAGGGCATGGAAGGGGCGGCTTATCTGGCCGCCCGGGCTGCTCAAAGGTCAGGAGCCGGCTACGTACGGCTTAGCGTGCCGGGGGAACCAAACCCTCCGGCCCCGTTAGAGGTTGTGGTATCTCCGTTAAATCTTGCTGACCCGCTTGAAGACCATGAGCGTTTTGCTGCCTTAGTTTTGGGCCCCGGCTTGGGCCCGAGCGAAGAAACCAGCCACGCCGTACAGCGCTGGATAAAACAAGCCGACCAACCAATGGTGGTCGACGGGGATGGTTTGCGTGCTTTGGTTCTTACTGACCGCCCGGTGTTGCGTAATGTTCCTTTGGTGATGACTCCCCACGACGGCGAATACCACATGCTGACCGGCCAACCCCCGGCCTCCGATCGTTTAAAAGCGGCCCGTACCTTGGCCCAACAATACGAATCCGTGGTGTTGCTCAAAGGCCCCACCACGGTTATTGCCGATACCACCGGCGCAACGTATCTGGTGCGGTCTGGCGATCAACGATTGGCTACGGCAGGAACCGGCGATGTACTTTCGGGCATTATTGGCGGTTTTTTAGCCCGCGGAGCGCAGCCTTGGGCCGCCGCAGTTGGGGGAGCACTGGTCCACGGTGCTTTGCTTGATGCCTTGCCCAACACCGGGGTGGTAGCTGGGGACCTCGACGCACATTTGCCGGCAGTTCTCAGCCGCTTAGGGGTCGACGCATGACCAAGCGGCCCACAAACTTTCAAGTTTCGCTAAGCGATCTCCGCCACAACGTTGAGGTGCTGCGGGGTTTAGCGCCGGGGTCTCTCTTTTGTGCGGTCCTCAAAGCGGACGCTTATGGGCACGGAGCGGTGACCATCGCTCAAACGGTGCTGGAGGCCGGCGCCGACTGGTTAGCGGTGGCCCTCACTGACGAAGCGGTGGAACTCCGCGCCGCCGGCATCACCGCCCCACTGTTGATTCTTTCTGAACCCGCTCCGGACGAAATGGCTACCGTGGCCGGGCTGGCTGAGGTGCGCCCAACGGTGTACACCAAAGCAGGTATTGAGGCGTTCGCTGCCGTGGCCCCGGGGGCTCCGGTGCATTTGAAAATAGAAACCGGGCTCCATCGGGTAGGGGTCCCGGCCGATGAAGCGGTAGCCGCCGCGGAACATTTGCAATCTTGCGGGCTTTTCTTAGAGGGGGCGTTTACTCATTTTGCTATGGCCGCTGAGCCAGAAAGCCCACTCACCCAAAGACAGCACCAACGGTTCGACACGGCACTTGAAGATTTAACAACATCCGGGCACCGCCCACAATTGGTTCATGCTGCGAACTCGGCGGCCACCATGGCTTTTCCGCAAACTCATTATTCTCTGGTTCGTTGCGGTATTGCTCTTTACGGAGCCGACCCCTCACCAGAACTACGCCCCCGCATGGACGAACTGGGCTTGCGGCCGATTGGGTCACTGGTCAGCGTGGTGGCTCACCGGCACCGCATTGAGCCCGGCGAAACGGTGTCGTACGGGCAGCGCTGGCAGGCTACAGAAACTACCGAATTGGCCACCTTGCCTTTGGGTTACGCCGATGGGTTGATGCGCTCTTGGGGAGACGCCGGACAGGTACTTATCAACGGTCGGCGATACCCGATTCGAGGCGCCGTCACCATGGACCAAACAATGGTCGAGGTCGACCAGACGGTCAAGGTCGGTGATCAGGTGGTGCTGTTAGGCAGGCAAGGAAACGAAACGATTACCGCCGGCGACATGGGCGATGTGCTGGGCACCATCAGTTACGAGTTGCTGGCAAAACTCGGGCGGCGCTTGCCGATTAAATATCTTGACGAGTAAAGCGAACGAGGCAATTCCAAGTGAACACTTCACGTACTAAAGGAATGGCGGTAATGGGCCGAGCCCACGGCCAATAACGCGGCTCCACCCGGTGCACGTTGATCTGTGGATGGTTGCGCATGAAACGCAAGGTCGGCCCGATGTGAACGGCAAAGAGCTCTTTTCCGAATCGATTGTCGGGAGGTGGGCCATGGCGCTTCTCATAAAGCCGAGGGCCCCAACGGGTGCCTAAATATTGGTAAGGGTTCATGTGGTGTCCGCCGTGGGGCGAATACCAATTGGTCCATGAGAGGTAGCCCCAACCGCCCGGGCGAAGCACTCGGACCATTTCGTCAATAACTGCTTCGGGGTCGCTGACGTGTTCAAGCATGTTTGAACAAAACACCCCATCAAACGAAGCATCCGGAAAAGCCAAACGGGTAGCGTCGCCAATAGATAAACCAGTAATTGGTGGGTTGGCTCGGGTAAGCGCTTCAACGCTCCCATCGATACCGACCACGGTGGCTTGGTGTTGACGCAGCGCCTCGGCGTACCAACCCGGCCCGCAACCGATGTCCAAAACGTCGGTTTGCGCCAACCCGTACCGTTGACTGAGGTCAATTGCAGACTCGGCGGCTAAGGCCCGATAGAAGGGTTCAGGGTTTTGGCGTTCGTCTCGAAAAAGTTTCCAAAGCAAGCGTAAGCGAGCGATACCAGTGCCGTTGGGGGCCTCCGCGGAAGTCATGAGGGCCAGAGTACCGGAAAGCTGTGCCCGGACTGCTAAACCAGAGTCAATGGACTCGTCTAATTTGTTTGACCAAAAGACGCCGTCACTTGCTGCGGTGGTGGAAAGAGCAGGCCAGTTGGGGCTTCGCCAGGTAGCGGTGGTGGCTTGGCGCGATCTTGATGCTCCGGATGCCGGTGGGGCCGAAGTGCATTTGACCGAGGTAACCCGTCGGTGGGTAGAAGCGGGTCTTGGTGTGAGTTTGCGTACGGCAGCGGTGCCTGAGGGCCCAGCAACGTTGACAAGAAATGGTGTAAAAGTACATCGCCGAGGCGGCCGGGTTTCGATTTTTCCGGGAGCAGCATTGGGGGTTCTGCGCGGGCATCTTGGGGCAGCCGACGGGGTGGTAGATGTTTTTCAAGGCATGCCTTTTCTCTCCCCTTTGTGGGCGCATCGCCCAAGGGTGGGGATTATCCACCACTGCCATATGGGGACCTGGGGCGATCTTGCTCCGCCCGGTCTGGCTCAATTGGGGTACTTGATTGAACGCTTTGGGGTGCGGGTGCTGTATCGCAAGACCCCGCTGGTTACCTTGTCTCCTTCGTCGGCCGAAGAGATTTCAATCCGCATGGGTATCAAACGTTCTCGGTTACGGGTTGGACCCGTGGGGGTGGCAGAAGATTTTTGCTTAAACGAATCGGTAGAGAAGTCTCTTTATCCTTCGGTGGTGGCCGGAGGTCGGTTTATGCCTCCCAAGGCTTTTGATCGTTTGGTCGATGTGCTGGTACGGGTACGCCAAGAGATTCCCGAGTTGCGGGCCACCATTTTTGGTGACGGGCCAGAGCATGAAGCAATTGCCGCTGAGGTCAAAGCCCAAAAGGCCGACGACTGGTTGCAGATGCCGGGGTTTGTCTCGTCGGAGGAAAAGATTCGTTTGTATCGCCAAGCTTGGGTGCTGGCTGCCCCGTCTCGTCGCGAAGGGTGGAACATGACCATCACCGAAGCGGCTGCTTGTGGCACCCCGGCGATTGCTACCGATATTCCTGGTCATACTGATGCAGTGATGAACGAAGAAACCGGCGTTCTGGTAAGCGACGGGCCAGCAATGGCAGAGGCATTAATACAAATACTCAACGATGACCAGCGCCGCCGCACCCTTGCGGTGACGGCCGGAGAACGCAGTAAACAATTTCGTTGGGATCACACGGCGGCGGTCATCCTCAATGCATTGTGCGACGATGCGCAACGCAGGAAATCATGAAGCTCTTGCGCGCCCGGTGGCGGGAACTGGTGTTGGTGGCGGTGGCCTATGGGCCGTTGATGCTGACTCGCCCTGGGGTGGTCAATGCGGATATCAAGCAGTACCTCCACCTTGACGCAGGGGCATTGTTGGCCGGTGCGCCGCAACTTTGGAACCCAGATTTTGGTTTAGGTACGGTCACCCATCAGAACATTGGTTACTTGTTTCCTGCCGGGCCTTTTTATTGGTTGGGGCAAACCTTTGGATTGGCTGATTGGCTGATCCAGCGCTTGTGGTACGGATCAATCTTGGTAATGGCGGGCCTTGGAGTACTGGCGTTAATGCGTCGAGTGGCACCCGATCACCCCACCCACTTAACCGGGGCCATGGTCTACATGTTGAGTCCGTTTTTGCTGGGCCATCTGACCGGCCAGTCAGCGCTGCTCCTTCCGTTTTCTCTTTTTCCTTGGCTGGTATTGGCTATGGCCGCCGCGGTAGCCACTGATCGTTGGCGTTGGCCAGCAATTTTTGCTTTGTTAGTTACGGTGGCCGGGTCAATAAATGGGAGTTCAATATTTTTTGTGGTGCTAGGGGCGGTCTTGTGGGCTCCGGTAGCGGCGTGGTCGGATCCGGCAATTTCGCAGATCCAGGCAGGGCGAGCGGTCTTGCGGGCCGGGATTTTGACTTTGGCTACCCAACTCTGGTGGATGGTGGCTCTGGCCATTGGAGGTTGGCACGGCCTACCAATTTTGTCGCTTACCGAAACTTTGACCTCTACCAACAACACCACCAGTTCTTTTGAAGTGTTGCGGGGCTTGGGCTACTGGTTTTTCTATGGCCGCGACCCGGGTGGCCTGTGGCTGGCTGGTTTAGCGGACCCCTACATGGAACGCCTGTGGTTGTTGCTGGTTTCTTTCGGCCTGGCTGGTCTTTGTCTTTTAGGCATGGCGTTAGTGCGCTGGCAGCATCGGGCTTATTTCGCTTTGATTTCTGTGGTGGGTTTAGTGATTTCGGTAGGTTCGTTTCGCCACGGCGGCCGCTCACCTTATGGATCATTATTTAATTGGGCTGCGGGTTTTTCTGACTTAGTGTTCAGCTTGCGTAACACGCAACGAGCGGCGCCCTTGCTGGTGTTGGGTATGGCGGTGTTTGCGGCAACTGCTTTGCAAGCAGGGTGGGTTCGTTTTCCTCGTTTGGCTTGGGGAAGCAACGCTTTGGTTCTGGTTTTAGTGGTGGCCAACCTGCCGGGGCTATGGAACGGTTCGCTTATTGCCGAACGGTTTCATCGAGAGAAGATTCCGACTTATTGGCAGGAAGCAGCGGCAGATCTCAACACCGGTGATCCACAAAGTCGGGTAATGGAAATACCCGGGGTGGATTTTGCTTCTTACCGGTGGGGCCACACCTTGGACCCCGTTACGCCGGGGCTTATCGAACGCCCTTATGTGGCGCGTGAACTATTGCCTCACGGTGACCAGTCGGGGGCCAACCTATTGGTGGCTTTTGATCGGAGCCTGCAAGAAGGCTGGTTTGAACCAGCGGCGCTGCCAGAGATCGCTCAATTGTTGGGGGTAGGCGATGTGGTGCTCCGAAGCGATTTGGAATACGAGCGCTACCGCACAGCGCGACCTCGGCCCCTTTGGGCGATGTTGGTTGATCCACCGGTGGGGCTGGCAGTGCCGCGGGCTTTTGGTGAGCCGGTTCCTAATGTGGCCGGTGAGGAGCACCCCATGTTTGATGAACTTGAGTTGGGGATACCCCTCAATGCGGTTGACCCGCCTCCGGTGGCTATTTTTGCGGTGGAAGATTCTTTAGGGATGGTGCGGGCCCGGCCGGTGGATTCTTCTTTGGTGGTCTCGGGAGATGGAGAGGGCTTGGTGGCCTTAGCGGCCGCCGGGTTGTTGGAACCTGCCCAGGGCTTGGTGCGTTACGCCGCTTCGGTGGAGTCGTTAAGCCCCACCGACCGTTTAGCGGTGACCGACACTAACCGGGAGCGGGCGGAACGCTGGTACGCCATGAATGCCAACGTGGGCTACACCGAGCCGCTGGGAGCTACTTCGTTGTTTCCTGATGTGAGTGATGTGCGTATACGCCCCGTAGATGACGCACCAACCACCCACGCCGAGTATCGGGTAGTGAGTGCGGTGGGTGAAGATTTAGGTTTTGCTTCGGTGGAGGCCACCGGTTACGGCAACCGAGTTTTTTTGAATCCGGAGTTTCGTCCGGTTAATGCTTTTGATGGCGACCCGTTGACCTCGTGGCGTATTGAGGAATACGGCGAAGCGGTGCCGCCAGAGTTGGTGTTGTCGTTGTCGGCTCCGGTAACCCTTAGCGAGATCACCTTTACCCAACCTTTGGTGGGGCCACAAGACCGCCGGGTGCGCACCTTGTCGGTGGTTCTTGACGGCGAACCAGAGTTTTTGGTTGAACTTGACGCCCGCTCATATGTTTTGGGCGGCCAAACGGTGGTCATTGGGGAGCGCTCGATGCAAACGGCTTCGTTTGCTTTTGTTGATGGACTTGGGCCGCCGGGGCCCGCCGGCTTTGCCGAGATTGATTTAGGACTGGTGGTTGATGAGGTGCTGCGGGTGCCCACCGAGGTGCTGTCGGCTGCCAACGACGTGGACCATGATGTAGTTGTGGTGTTGACCCGGCACCGCACCAACCCGGCCGAACCGGTGCGCCCCGACCCGGAACGCATTATTGACCGGGTGTTGGACCTTCCATCGGAGCGGTCTTGGTGGGGGGAGGCCACGGTGCGGTTGGCTGACTGGGCTCCCGACCAGATGCTTGACGAAATATTGGGGGTACCGAGCGCTGACCAAGGCGGGGTAACGGCCCGCTCTAGCGATCGCCTTTCTGGCGATTTACGGGCCCGTGCTTTAGCGGCTATTGACGGCGACCCGGCGACTCATTGGAGTCCAGAGTTTCTTGAACAAACCGGTCAATGGGTGTCTTACACGGTGGCTGAAGAAATCACCGTTGAGGGCCTCGAGCTCTTAGTGGTGGCTGATCCACATCACAGTATTCCTACTCGCCTCACCGTGGCCGTTGATGGTCAAGAAGTTTCCCTTGACCTTCCTTTCATTGCTCCCGGTGAAACGTTGGGCCATGTGGTGGCGGTGCCGCTTGTTTTGCCGCAACCCTTAACCGGCCACACCGTTACGGTCACCATCGCGGCGGTGAGCGAAAAAGAAACCGACAACTGGTACACCGGGAGCGAGGTGGTTATGCCGGTGGCTTTAGCCGAAATAGGAATCTCCTCGTTGGTGGCGCCGCCGGTCCCCGATGTTTTTGATTCTGGTTGCCGTACCGACCTGATGGCCCTAAACGGTCAACCGGTGGGCTTGCGGGTAATCGGTGACCGAGCAACTGCCTTAGCCGGACAAGGTTTGCTGGCCGTGTTTTGTGACCAGGCGCTGGTGCTTCCGGCGGGCGACACTCGGGTGCAAACGGTCGATGGGCGCTTTACCGGGTTCAATATTGATCGGGTTGTTTTGCGTTCTGGGGTGGGTGGTGCTGCCGCTGGGGAGTGGAGTAACCCGGCCGGCGAGTTGTCTGCTCAAGTAACGGTTACCCACCAAGGGCGTTCTAATCTGTCGGCCCAAATAAGCCAAACCGGCGAGTCTTTTTGGTTGGTTTTGGGGCAAAGTTTTAACGAAGGTTGGGCAGCCAGCGTAAACGGTGAAGATTTAGGAACCCCGCAGTTGGTAGATGGGTTCGCTAACGGTTGGCTGGTCAACTCGAGTGAGCCTGGTGAACTTTTGGTGGAGTTTCGCTGGGCGCCTCAACGGTCGGTCAATTTTGGTTTAGGGGTTTCTGCGGCAGCGGTGTTGTTGTGTCTTGTTTTGGCTTGGCGGGGGCGACGTTTTTCGGTGGCTAGCGTCAAGGCAGCGGTACCGGAATTTTTAGACCTTCGATCCCGGAAGATGCTGAGCCAAGCCACGTCAGGGCAGGTGGCGTTAAGTATGGGGTTGGTGGCTTTGCTGGTTTCTCGCCCTTGGGTTGGGTTGGTGGTGGCTTTGGTTAGTTGGTTGACCGCCCGTTACCCGAAGTGGCATTTTGTTCCGCTGGCTCTGGCGACCGTGGCTTATGGCGGTGGGGTGGCTTATATTATTTTCTTGCAAATCCGTTGGGGGTATGAGCCGTCGTTTGCTTGGCCATCTTGGGGTCGATCGGCGCACCATTTTGGCCTGTTGGCTGTTTTGTTGCTGATGGCCGATGTGGTGGTGCGCTCTTTGGTTGAGCGAGTAACGGCTAAGGACTGTTTATGAGTCGGGTATTTTTAGTGGAGCCTTTTTGCGGGGGATCTCATGCGGCTTGGGCACAAGGTTTCGCTCAGCATTCTCAGCATGAGGTGGTCGTTATTAGTCACCCGGGGAGTTTTTGGCGTTGGCGTTTTCGTGGCGGATCGGTCACGCTGGCTGAAGCAACCCAGAAGGCGGTTGAGCAGTTTGGCCAACCTGATCTGGTGTTGGTTTCTTCCATGGTGGATCTCTCGGCCTGGCTGGGTTTAACCCGCCGGTTTTTGGGCGACCCTCCGGTGGTTTTGTATATGCACGAAAACCAGTTGGGTTATCCCTTGAGTCCGCAACAGAAAGCGAACGACGAGTTCCCGTTGGCTAATTGGCGTTCGGTGGTGGCCGCTGACCAAGTGTGGTTTAACTCAGCGTTTCATCAACAGTCTTGGTGGGCGGCTTTGCCGGCCTTGCTCGACCGGGCTCCCGACCAGCCGCACCACGCTTTGCTGGCTGCAGCAAAAGCAAAGAGCCGGGTCATGCCGGTGGGGGTGGAGTTGGGGGATGTTCCTGTAGCGGACCAACCCAACGACCCGCCGTTGGTGTTATGGAACCAGCGTTGGGACTACGACAAGAACCCCCACGAGGTGATGGATGCCTTGGTGGCCTTGGCTGAAGAAGGCGCAAGTTTCTCGGTGGCTTTGGTGGGAGAAAACGTGCGAGAAAACCCTCGAGAGATTGAGGAGGCGAAAGAGAAATTGGCCGACCGGGTGGCGGCCTACGGGTTTTTACCTCGAGAAGAGTATGTGCATTTGTTGGGGCAAGCCGCTGTGGTGATCAGTGCGGCGCATCACGAATTTTTTGGCATTGCCGTAGTAGAAGCATTAGCGGCGGGAGCGGTGCCGGTGCTGCCGGCTCATCAGAGTTACCCCGAGTTGATTCCCAAGGAGTGGCATGAGACCGCGCTTTACCCTCCCGGCCAGTTAGTTGACCGGCTGCGTTTGGTGTTGAGCGATTTTTCAAGTTGGCACCAAAAATTTGACGGCTTGGCTTTTGAAATGCGCCGGTTCTCGTGGGTTTCGGTAGCTGCCGACTACGACAGTCAAATAGATGACCTGTTGACCCGCTACGGTCAAGGCTCATGAGGTTCCCCATTGATGGAGTAAAAGTCGGGCACTGGGATGACCAGGTGGCGCGCACCGGTTGCACGGTGGTTTTGTTGCCCGAAGGAACGGTGGCTTCGGGCGAGGTGAGGGGCGGTGCTCCGGCCACTCGAGATTTTTCTTTGTTGTCCCCGGAGCGACAGGTAGCGCAAGTAAACGCCGTACTGATGACCGGGGGGTCGGTTTTTGGTTTAGCGGCCGCCGATGGGGTGGTGGGTTTTTTAGAAGAACAAGGCGTGGGGTTCCCTACCGGAGCAGGGCCTATACCCATCGTGGTGGGTATGGGGTTGTTTGACTTGCTGGCCGGGGAACCTGGGGTACGCCCGGGGCCAGAGCAGGGCCGGGCGGCTGTTGAGTCAGCCAGCGAAGAATTTTTAACCGGCGTGGTGGGAGCAGGTACCGGAGCCACGGTGGGTAAATGGGCGGGCCGTGACAAAGCGCTACCCGGTGGCCTGGGTTTTGGGGTAACTCAAAAAGGCGAGGTGATGGTGGCAGCTTTGGCGGCGGTCAACGCTTTGGGCCAGCCTGATGACGGCACCCAGTCTGCTGCGGTGTCTAACGGCACTTTTACAGCGTGGCCAACGAGGCGTGACCATTTTCAAGAAAACACCACGTTGATTACCGTGGTCACCAATGCGGTGCTCAGCAAAATGGATTGTTTTTTGTTGGCTCAATCTGGCCACGACGGGTTGGCTCGAGCGATCTTTCCGCCGCACTTGGGTTCAGACGGCGATGCGGTGGTGGCAGCCGCAACCGGCAAAGTTGAGGCCGACTCTGTAGACGTGGTACGGGCTTTGGTAGTGGCGGCTGTTGAACAAGCGGTGCATCAGGCTTGCTAAGAGCCGGGCCGGTATCCTGCGTGGGTGCCGACTTCGTTAAAAACTCTTGCCGCACAAGCGGCTGCATGCAAAAGGTGCGACCTGGCGCGAACGCGGACCCAGGTGGTTTTCGGGGACGGCAATCCGAAGGCCGCTGTCTTTTTTGTTGGCGAAGGGCCGGGAGCCACCGAAGACCTCGAAGGGGTTCCTTTTATTGGTCGCTCAGGAAAGCTTTTGCAGCGCTTGATTGAAGAAGAACTCGGTTTGTCTCGCCAAGACTGTTACATCGCCAACGTAGTCAAGTGCCGTCCACCAGAAAACCGTGACCCCAAACCAGAAGAAATCGAAGCCTGCCAGCCTTATTTGTTGGCCCAAATTGAAGCCATTAACCCCACGGTGATCGTGCCTTTAGGAAACTTCGCTTCACGTTTGTTGCTAGAAACCCGCACCGGAATCACCAAACTGCGGGGCCAAAACTACCAGTACTTCGGCCGCCATTTGGTGCCGACCTTTCATCCGGCAGCAGCCCTGCGTGGTGGGGTTAAAGTGTTAGATCGCATGCGCGAAGATTTTGTCCGAATAAAAGAGTTGGTGGAGGCACCATGTTGAGGGTGAACACCAGCAGAGTGGAAGAAACCCAAGCGTTGGCCGCCGGTTTGGCAGGGCTGGCTCAAGCTGGCGACATGATCGTGCTGTGCGGCGACCTGGGGGCCGGCAAAACAGCGTTTACGCAAGGTTTCGGCCGAGCCATGGGGGTCACTCAACCTATAACCTCGCCCACTTTTACTTTGGCCAACCAGTACGCCGGAGACCTCATCATTAATCATCTTGATGTTTACCGTTTGGCCCATATTGACGAGGTGCGTGACCTCGCTTTGCCGGAGATAGTTGATGACCAATCGGTGACCCTCATCGAGTGGGGGGACGCCATTGCCGGGGCTTTGCCGGGCGGGTATTTAGAAGTGCATTTAAGCCTCGGACAAGACCTTGACGACCGGCAGGTAACGTTTCGCCTTGTGGGCAACGAATGGCAAGACCGGGCAGAAGCGTTGGCGAATTTGTGCACTGGAGAGGGCGCCTCATGTTGATCTTGGGTATTGAAAGTGCGGGCTCGCAAGTTGGGTGTGCCATTGGCGGCCACGAAGGAGTGTTGGCGTCTGCCCACACGGGCCGAGGTCGACGCCATGCCGAATCGTTAACGCCGCAAATGGATTTTGTACGCAAACAAGCCGGCATTGAGTTTTCTGACCTGGGAGCCATTGCCGTTGATGTTGGTCCGGGCCTTTACACCGGGTTACGGGTAGGGATTACCGCCGGAGTGTCTTTGGCGCATGCTTTGGGGGTGCCCATGATTGGGGTGTGCAGCCTGGACCTTTTGGCTTTTCCGGCTCGTTGGACCAACCGTCTTATTGTCACGGCCCTAGATGCGCGCCGCGGCGAACTGTTTACCGCTCTGTTCCGTAAGGTCCCAGGGGGTGTCCAACGGGTTCGTGAAGCCCAAGTGTGCACGCCAGAGGAACTGGCCACCGAACTCATGGACCTCGACGAGCCTTCATTGCTGGTGGGAGACGGTGCTTTACGTTATGCCGACACCTTTGCTTCGGTGAAAAAAATAGAAATGGCCGAACAAGGTTTGGCCAGCCCGAGTGCTCGTTCGTTGGTGCAGTTGGCCCATGCTCGAGCCATGCGAGAAGAGTTCGTTCAATCATGGGAACTCAAACCGGTGTACTTGCGGCAACCGGATGCCGAAATTAATTGGGTGACCCGAGGCGACCAGTCGTGATGGCCGTTGCTGCTTGCTACCTCCGCCCCATGGTGGAAGCCGACATTGGCCCGGCGTTGGCTGTTGACGAACTGGTTTACCCTTCGGCGTGGTCGCCGAGCTTTTTGCGCCAGCAGCTTTCTTTGGCCGGTTCGCGAGTCAATTTGGTAGCGGAACGAGAAGGGCAACTGGTGGGCCATGGGGCCCTGATGGTGGTGGCCGATGAAGGCCACGTGACCTCGGTTGCCGTGCATCCGCATCAGCAGCGCCAAGGTGTTGGGGCGCAGATTTTGGCTGCCCTGTGTCGAGCGTCGGTGGAGCGAGGCTTGAAATCAATGACCCTTGAGGTGCGTTGCAGCAACGAAGCGGCCATTGGCTTGTACCAACGGTTTGGTTTTGCTCCGGCCGGAGTGCGGGTGGGTTACTACGCCGACACCGGTGAAGACGCGCTCATCATGTGGGCCCACGACATTGATCAGCCAGAGTTTTTGGGACGGGTAGCGGTTGCAGAAAAAAGGAAAGAGCACCATGGGTGACTTAATTTTAGGAATCGAAACTTCTTGCGATGAGACAGCGGCCGCCGTGGTGGAGCGTGCCGCCACCGTGCGTTCATCGGTGGTGAACAGCCAAGTCGAGCAACATGCCCGTTTTGGAGGAGTGGTGCCCGAAGTAGCCAGTCGAGCTCATGTGGATTTGATGGTGCCAGTGGTGGCTGAGGCCCTGTTGGCCGCTGGTTTAGAGGGGCCAGAGGTTGATGCGGTGGCCGCTACGACCGGGCCGGGCCTGGTGGGCTCGTTGCTGGTGGGGGTAACGGCGGCCAAGTCGTTGGCTTTGGTGTGGGATGTTCCATTTGTTTCGGTGAACCATCTTGAAGCGCATTTGTATGCGGCTTTTTTAGAGGAGCCTGATTTAGAGCTTCCCCTGGTGGTGCTGTTGGTTTCTGGCGGCCACACCATGCTGGTTTTGATGGAAGGCCACGGCCAATATCGCTTGTTGGGGTCCACCTTGGATGACGCCGCCGGCGAAGCCTTCGACAAGGTGGCCCGCTATTTGGGTTTGGATTACCCCGGTGGCCCGGCTATTGATGCTTTGGCTATGGAAGGGGATGCTTCGGCTTTCAAGTACCCCCGAGCGTTGGTGCAAGAAAACCCGGCCACTTTGGCCGATGATCGACGTTACGCCTTTTCGTTTTCTGGGTTAAAGACAGCGGTAGTGAACCATGTGCGCAACGAACCCGATGTGGCAGCCGCCGATGTGGCTGCATCGTTCCAAGAAGCGGTAGTTGATGCTTTGGTGACCAAGGCTCGCTGGGCCGTGGAAGCGACCGGCGCTAAGGGGCTGTGTTTGGGCGGCGGGGTAGCGGCCAACTCTCGACTCCGGGAACGTTTTTTAGACGTTTGTATGGAAACCGGGGTGCGGGCTTTCTTGCCCAGCCGAGCCATGTGTACCGATAATGCGGCCATGGTGGCGGCCGCTGGTTGGTGGCGTTTGCAAAGCGATGGGCCCAGCCCATTAGATACGGGAGCGAACCCCAACTGGGCGCTTCCTTTGTTGCCGTAATTTTTGCTTAAATCAAGCCCGGCGACGTTGTTGCCGTAGGTGGCAAGTCCGTATCATTAGCACTCGTCCATTGAGACTGCTAATCGTTCTTTGACCAACCGGGTCGAGGAACATGTTTGAAAAGGAACCCTTAAATGAACCTTCAACCGCTTGAGGACCGCATTGTGGTCCGCCCTAGCGAGTCTGAGGAAACCACAGCCAGTGGCTTGGTTATCCCTGACACCGCAAAAGAAAAGCCCCAACAGGGCGAGGTCTTGGCCGTAGGCCCTGGTCGACGCTCCGAACAAACCGGTGAACTGGTACCTATGGAAGTAGCCGTTGGCGACACCGTGGTGTACAGCAAGTACGGCGGTACCGAAATCAGCAACGCTGGTCAAGACCTTTTGATCCTCAACGCCCGCGACGTGCTGGCCACCATTAAGTAGGAAAACACATGGCAAAAATTCTTAACTTTGACGAAGAGGCCCGCCGTGGCTTGGAGGCTGGCGTAAACAAGCTGGCCGACGCGGTAAAAGTGACCCTCGGCCCACGAGGCCGCAACGTGGTTATCGATAAAAAATTCGGTGCCCCTACTATTACCAACGATGGTGTTTCCATTGCTCGCGAAATTGAACTCGAAGACCCCTTCGAGAACATGGGTGCGCAGTTGGTTAAAGAGGTAGCTACCAAAACCAACGATGTTGCTGGTGACGGAACTACCACCGCTACCGTTTTGGCTCAAGCATTGGTTCGTGAAGGCCTGCGTAACGTAGCGGCCGGCGCCAACCCAATGGAGCTCAAGCGAGGCATGGAAAAAGCAGTGAAAGCTGCCGTTGCTTCCATCGCTGGCCAAGCGGTTCAGGTAGATGACTCCAAAGAGCAAATCGCCAACGTGGCTTCCATTTCAGCTGCTGACGAGACCATCGGTCAAGTTATTGCTGACGCCATCGACAAGGTTGGTAAAGACGGCGTAGTAACCGTTGAAGAATCCAACACCTTCGGTATGGATCTTGACTTCGTAGAAGGCATGCAGTTCGACAAGGGCTACCTGTCTCCTTACTTCGTCACCGACCCAGAGCGTCAAGAAGCCGTTTTGGACGACCCTTACATTTTGTTCAACTCGGGCAAAATCACTTCGGTACAGGAATTGCTTCCCGTACTGGAAAAAGTGATGCAATCGGGTCGTCCTTTGCTCATTGTGGCAGAAGACATCGAAGGCGAAGCGTTGGCCACCTTGGTGGTTAACAAGATTCGCGGCACCTTTAACTCCATAGCGGTTAAGGCCCCAGGGTTTGGTGAACGACGCAAGTCCATGATGCAAGACATGGCCATCCTCACCGGTGGTCAAGTAGTTGCGGAAGAAGTCGGCCTCAAACTTGACGGTGTCACCGTTGAAATGATGGGCACGGCTCGCAAAGTAATCATCACCAAGGACGAAACCACCATCATCGAAGGCGCCGGCGACGCCGCTGACGTTGACGGTCGTGTTGGTCAGATCAAGCGTGAAATTGAAGAAACCGATTCCGATTGGGACCGTGAAAAACTTCAAGAACGTTTGGCTAAATTGGCCGGCGGCGTAGCCGTTGTTCAAGTTGGTGCTGCTACCGAAGTAGAGCTCAAAGAAAAGAAGCACCGTATTGAAGATGCTCTTTCTGCCACTCGGGCCGCTATTGAAGAAGGCGTAGTAGCAGGCGGCGGTACCGCCCTGTTGCGCTCTCGTGCATCAGTGACCGAAGTTGTGGACTCGCTTTCTGGCGACGAAGCTACCGGCGCTCGCATCATTTACGCAGCTTTGGAAGCTCCAGCCCGGCTTATCGCCGACAACGCTGGCCTTGAAGGTGCGGTAATGGTACGCGAGATTGAAAACGCTTCGGGCTCCACCGGCCTGAACGCAGCAACCGGTGAAATGGTTGACCTCATCAAGGCTGGTGTCATTGACCCGGCCAAGGTGACCCGCGCTGGTTTACAAAACGCTGCTTCTATCGCTGCGTTGTTGCTGACCACCGAGGTTGCCGTTGCCGATAAGCCTGAACCAGCGGGCGCTATGCCTCCTGGTGGCGGCATGGACCCCATGGGTGGCATGGGTGGCATGATGTAACCATTCCTTAGGGAATGTGCGATGAGCCGGGCCTTCGGGCCCGGCTCTCGTCGTTTCATGGGGGCGGTACCCTGCAACTATGGATTTCACCGATCACCCCGCCCCTGACCCACAAAGACTCCTCGGCCAATTTGATGAATGGTCTCGCGGCGAAACGCTGCCCGGCCGCATGTTGGCCAATTTGAAAACCGGCCGCCTGCCGGAGGTTCTTGAGGCGCTGGGCGAACCAGCTCAAGGGCTCGCTGACTGGTGGGACAAGTGGGAAAAAGGCACGGCGCTGCCGGATGAAATAACTGCTGCTTTGGCCGAGGGCGGTCTACGCAAACAACTTGAGGCCCTTGTCGCTTCGTGAGCTTTCGCCCTGCACAACCGCGAGGCGGCCCGCAAATAATCCCCCGCCCTGCACAGTGGCGTTTGGGTGGCCCGGCCCCTTGGGCGCATTTAACCGACCGGTCGCTGTCTTTGAGCCAAGTAGTGGATGCCTTGGCTGGTCAAGATGGCTTTGTCGTACCGAACCTTCCGGTGGTGGATCACCGCCCGGCCAGTGTGCTGGTGGCTTTGTACGAAGACCAAGGCGAAGCCCACGTGGTGTTAACCCGCCGGTCACCCGATATGGCATCGCACCCGCATCAGGTGAGTTTTCCCGGTGGCCGTCAAGACGCCGAAGACGCTGACCTGTGGGCCACGGCCTGTCGCGAAGCCCACGAAGAGGTGGATCTCGACCCGGCGTTGCCTTACTTGGTAGGGGAACTGCCGCCAATGACCACCATCGGCCGACCCAGTTTGATCCACCCCTTTGTGGCCGTCTTGCCAGAACGCCCGAACCTGGTGGCCAACCCGGCGGAGGTGGAAACCATTCGCCACGTGGCTTTAGCCGAGTTGCTTAGCGATGAGGTGTGGCGTGAAGAACACTGGCAACGAGATGGTCAAGAAATAGCCATCACTTTTTTCGAACTCCCCGGCGACACCATTTGGGGCGTCACCGGCACCCTGTTGCGGCAACTCTTAACCCTCAGCCTGGGCCTAAATCCGGACCAATAACCCAAAACCTCGTGACGTGCGGTCAGACCCCACGTCACGAATTCTTGGGCGGTGAGATTTGGGTGGCGGGACGGTATGGGTTTAGGATTGCCGTATGACCGAACCGTTGGAACCGCCGCCGCACATGACCCCCGAAGAGTTTCGGCAAGCGGGCTATGCGGCCATTGACTGGTTGGTTGACCACATGGAAGGAGTGGACCAGCGCCCGGTAACCCCGGCCACGCAACCCGGTGACGTGCGGGCCGCCTTGCCGGCCACTGCTCCGCAAACCGGCGAGCCTTTCGCCGACCTGCTGGCCGACATGGATCGCATCATCACCCCTCACCTGACCCAGTGGCAGCACCCCGGGTTCTACGGCTACTTCCCCGCTAACTCCTCGCCCCCGGCCGTTCTCGGCGAACTGCTCTCCGCCGGCCTCGGCGTGCAAGGCATGCTGTGGTCCACCGGCCCAGCCATCACCGAGTTAGAGACCCACCTACTGGATTGGATGATCGACCTTTGCGGGCTACCGGAAAAGTTCTTAAGCACCGGGCCCGGCGGAGGGGTGATTCAAGACTCCGCCTCCTCGGCCACCCTCTGCGCCATTTTGGCGGCCCGCCATCGAGCTGGTGGCGCGGCGGCACTCCCAAACTTAAGGGCCTATACCTCGGCCCAAGCACACTCTTCGGCCGAAAAAGGCTGTCTAGTGGCGGGCTTAGCCGCCGACCAACTGCGGCTCATCGACACCGACGAAAACTTTGCCATGAACCCCCAAGCCTTGTCGGCCGCCATAGCTCAAGATCAATCCGACGGACTGGTGCCGTTTTTTGTCATGGCCACCGTGGGCACCACCTCGTCGGGAGCGGTTGACCCCTTGCCAAAAATAGCCCCCCTAGCCAAGGCCGCCGGGGCCTGGCTGCACGTAGACGCCGCTTGGGCCGGATCGGCCGGCGTATGCCCCGAATACCGTGAGATCTTCACCGGCCTTGACCAAGCCGACAGTTATGTCTTTAACCCGCACAAATGGTTGCTCACCAACTTTGACTGCTCGCTGTTTTGGGTCGCCGACGCTGGGCCGCTCACCGAAGCGCTATCTATCGTGCCCGAATACCTGCGCAACCCAGCCAGCGAGGCCGGTGCCGTTATTGACTACCGAGACTGGCAAGTGCCACTTGGCCGTCGCTTCCGGTCGCTAAAACTATGGTTTGTGCTGCGCAGTTACGGGGTAGAAGGCCTGCAAGCACATATTCGTAACCACGTAGCAGCGGCCCAAGTTCTGGCTAAACAAGTGGCTCAACATCCACAGCTTGAATTGGCCGCCCCACCTACCTTGGCCCTGGTGTGTTTTCGCCATCTTGATGGAGACCAAGCCTCAGAAGATCTTCTCCAAGCCCTCAACGCCACCGGAGAGGTGCTGTTGACCCACACCAAACTCAATGACCGTTACGTGCTGAGGGTCGCCGTGGGAGCCACCCAGACCACCCAAAGCCACGTTCAGCACCTAATGGACCTCATAGCAGAGCAACTTTCTTCTTAAGTCTTTAGTGTCCCCCTAAGAAGAGAAATAGCACGGTAAACTCAGCGCTTCTACTCACTAAAAAGGGGTTTATACCCATGGCAGAGATCGAAATCGGCATGGGCAAGAGTGGTCGCCGAGCCTACGGGTTTGACGACATCGCCATCGTGCCCAGCCGACGCACCCGCGACCCAGAAGATGTAGACATTTCTTGGAAGATAGACGCCTACCAATTTGACCTGCCCCTCATGGCCTCGGCCATGGACGGAGTAGTTAGCCCCGCCACGGCCATTGAAGTCGGTCGCTTGGGTGGCGTCGGAGTATTAAACCTCGAAGGGCTGTGGTGCCGTTACCAAGACGCCGATGCCGTGTTGGCCGAAATCGCCGAACTGCCGGTAGAAAAAGCCACCCGCCGTATGCAAGAGCTCTACCAGGAGCCCTTGAAACTCGAGTTAGTGTCCCAACGTATCGCCGAAATAAAGGCCGCTGGGGTGGTCTCGTGTGCCTCGGTAACCCCTCAACGCACCGAAGCCCTGCTGCCCGCCATTTTAGAAGGCGGCCTCGACATGCTGGTCATTCAAGGCACCGTGGTTTCTGCCGAGCACGTATCGAGCACCGTGGAACCTTTGAACCTCAAAACGTTTATTCGCGAACTGGATATGCCGGTCATCGTGGGAGGCTGCGCCACCTACCGTGCCGCTTTGCACCTTATGCGCACCGGTGCCGCCGGCATTTTGGTAGGCGTAGGCCCCGGCCATGCTTGTACCACCCGCGGCGTGTTGGGCTTAGGCGTGCCCCAAGCCACGGCCATTGCTGATGTGCGCGCCGCCCGGATGCGTCACCTCGACGAAACCGGCGTCTACTGCCAGGTCATCGCCGACGGCGGCATGGCTACCGGCGGAGACATTTCTAAAGCCATCGTGTGTGGCGCCGATGCGGTAATGATCGGCTCACCATTAGCGGCCGCTGCGGAAGCCCCGGGACGCGGCCACCACTGGGGTATGGCCACCTTTCATCCCACCTTGCCTCGTGGCGCCCGGGTCACTACGGCGGTACGCGGCACCTTAGAAGAAGTACTGCTGGGCCCAGCCAACGAAAACGACGGGAAACTCAACCTCTTTGGTGGCCTACGCACCTCTATGGCTACCTGCGGCTACCTCGATATCAAAGAGTTTCAAAAAGCCGAAGTCATGGTGGCCCCCGCTTTGCAAACCGAAGGCAAGTCGCTACAAAAAGCTCAAGGCGTAGGTATGGGCCACTAGGCCCAAAACTCCATGGCTGAAGAAACACCCGGGGGCGCTGCCGGATCCACCGACCGAGTGTTGGTGGTGGACTTCGGGGCGCAATACGCCCAACTCATTGCTCGTCGGGTGCGTGAATGCCGGGTCTACAGCGAGATCGTGCCCCACAATCTTTCGGCTCAAGAGTTTGCTGACCGAAAACCTACGGCCATTATTTTTAGCGGCGGCCCGGCTTCGGTGCACGTAGACGGCGCACCAAAAATAGACCCCGGGGTGTACGACCTTGGGGTACCTATTTTGGGTATTTGTTATGGAGCGCAAATGGTGGCCCAACAATGTGGTGGCATGGTGGGCCGCAACGAACGTGGCGAATACGGCCGCACCGAGTTGACCATCACCGACCCCGGAACCTTGCTGGTCGATGTTGAGCCCGGCCCGCAAAGCGTGTGGATGAGCCACTTTGATGCCATCACCGAACCGCCCACCGGAGCCTTAACCACCGCTTCATCCCCTGATGCCCCGGTCGCAGCCTTTGAGGCCCCAGAACGAGGCCTCTACGGGGTGCAATTCCACCCGGAGGTGCTCCACACCCCTTGCGGCCCTGCCCTTCTGAAACGCTTTCTCATTGATGTCTGTGGCTGCGCTGGGGATTGGACCATGACCTCAGTAATCGAGTCATCGGTGGCCGCCATCCAGGCCCAAGTGGGCACCGGACGAGCCATTTGTGGGCTTTCCGGCGGGGTGGATTCCGCCGTAGCCGCCGCGCTGGTTCATAAAGCCATTGGCGACCAGTTGACCTGCGTGTTTGTGGACACTGGTTTGATGCGCTCCGGCGAAGGCGAACAGGTAGTAGAAACCTTCGACCGCCACCAAGGCATTGAGCTCATCCACGTAAAAGCCGCTGACCGTTTCTTCACCGCTCTGGCGGGCCTCACCGAACCGGAAGCCAAACGCAAAGCCATCGGCGAACTGTTCATTCGGGTGTTCGAAGACGCTGAGCGCGAAATCGAAGACGCCGCATTCTTGGTGCAAGGCACCTTGTACCCCGACGTCATTGAGTCGGGCACCAAAGACGCCGCCAAAATAAAAAGCCACCACAACGTGGGTGGCCTGCCCGACGACATGGAGTTCGCCCTCGTCGAGCCATTACGTAACTTATTTAAAGACGAAGTGCGGGCCGTCGGTTCAGAACTGGGCCTCCCCGACGAAATCGTGTGGCGCCAACCCTTCCCCGGGCCCGGCCTTGGGGTGCGCATCATCGGCGAAGTAACCCCGGACAAGGTGGCCACCTTGCAAGCAGCCGACCTGATCGTGCGCCAAGAAATACACGATGCAGGCCTGGATCGAGAAATTTGGCAAGCTTTCGCCGTGCTGCCTGACATTCGCTCGGTGGGGGTCATGGGCGATGAACGCACCTACGGGTGGCCCATTATTATTCGTGCGGTAACCAGCGAAGATGCCATGACCGCCGACTGGGCCCGCTTGCCTTACGACCTTTTAGAAACCATGTCGAGTCGTATCATCAACGAAGTAGACGGCGTAAACCGGGTGGCCTACGACATAACGTCGAAGCCTCCGGGCACCATTGAGTGGGAATAACGGCCATGCCCACCCACCAAGATTACGTAACTGCCAGCACGCTTTTTGGCCGCCAACTCATGGAACTTACCGATGAGCAGTGGTACGCCGCCACCCCGTGCGACGAATGGGACGTACAAGCGTTAGTGGCCCACCTGGTGCTCGGCGAAGCCATGATGCTGGACTTGTTGTCTGGTAATCGGATAGAACCGGTGACCGAAATGGATGTCTCGATCCTAGGCCCCAACCCCCTTGCTACTTGGCGAGGCACGGCCATTGCCGCTATGGAAGCCGCCTCCGCTCAAGAAGTGGAAGAAAAAATCTATACCCACCCCATGGGCGAAGTACCGGGGTCCATAGTTTTGGGTTTTCGTATAACGGAAAACCTTATTCACGCCTGGGACTTAGCCCAAGCACGTAACCAGTCACTCGAACTGCCCGACGACCTGGCCGAACGATGTCTGGAGTTCTGGCTACCGTTGGCCGACTCACTGGTAGCCAGCGGCATGGTGGGGGCGCCAGTTCACCCACCAGAAGACGCAGCGGCTGGGGTACGCCTGCTGGCCCTCTTCGGTCGGTCTGTTTAGCGTTAAACCCCGGCCAGCGCTTCGACTACCGGAGCAAAATCTACCAACGAGTCTTCGTTGATGCCGATGTAAGTAATGCCCCAACGTTCTCGCCAAGCCAGCAAGGTTTCGACACATTCGCCTACCGAACCGACCAGCACATGAGGCGAAGCCAAGGCCTCTTCGGCGCTTAGCCCCAAAGCGGGGGCCATCAACTCAGCGATGCCCATGGGGTCGTTGGTGATGGCCGACATGTGCACCCTGGTTTGCAATTCCAAGCCGCTAAAACGGTCGCCCGCCGCCTCGCGAATCCAAGAAAGTTTTAAATCGGTGGCGTCAACGGTGGCCGACGCTCCGGCTCGCTGATCGATAATCCCGGCGGCCATGCTGGCGTTGACCCCCACGATGTCGCCCTGTTGGGCAGCCAAGGTCAACATTTTTTTGCCGCCTCCGCCCAAAATAAGCGGAGGATGAGGGTTTTGTGGGCAACTTGGTTGCCCATCAAGATCTTTAATGGTGTAGAACTCGCCGTCAAAGCTAAAAGGTCCTTCGGCAAAGCAGCCTTTAAGCACGGTGATGGCTTCCGCTAAGCGGGCAATGCGGATGCTCGGCGAGTCAAAAGAAATACCGGAGTGGTGGTAGTCGCTGGATTTCCAGCCCGCGCCGATGCCCAGTTCTAACCGGCCTTCAGAAAGTAAGTCAAGGGTGGCTGCCTCTTTGGCTAAAAATACTGGGTGGCGAAAATCGTTGCCTAATACCAAGGTTGCTAAGCGGAGTTCACGGGTTACTTCGGCAATAACGGTTAGGGCCACAAAAGGTGCCATCTCTGCATCTAGGTGATCGGAAACACTCAACGTGGAATAACCCAGATCTTCGATACGGCGCCCTAATTCGCGCCACTCGGCGACCGGTCGAGGAGCGTTGGCGGTGATGCTGAAACGAAAAGGGTTTTGCATAGGGGGCGAACAATAGCCCAGACCCCGAGACCTGTCGCACCTCAGCGGTAGGGTGAACGCAATGGCTTCCTCTCAAGAACATTCACTGTTTTCTCCCCCCGAAAATCAACTCGCCGACCTGGGCCTCAACCCGGCGCAAGAAGACGCCGTCATCCACCCGGTCGGGCCGCTTTTGGTAGTGGCCGGCGCAGGGTCGGGTAAAACCCGGGTGCTGACCCGACGCATTGCCCATTTAATTACCGAAGGCCAAGTCTCGCCTTTCGAAATATTGGCCATCACGTTCACTAATAAAGCGGCCGCCGAAATGAAACACCGGGTAGGTGAATTAGTGGGGCCGGTAGCCCAAAAAATGTGGGTCTCAACCTTCCACTCGGCCTGTGTGCGTATCTTGCGTCGTGACGCTGAACGCTTGGGGTTCCCTTCACAATTCAGTATCTACGACCAAAACGATGCCGTGCGCCTCACCGGCTACGTCATCAAAGACCTCAACTTGGACATCAAACGTTTCCCCCCGCGGTCCATCCAGGCCTCAATTTCTGCCGCCAAAAATGAAGGAAAATCAGCCGCCCAATATGAAGAAGAAGCCGTAGGGCCTTTTCAAAAACGTATCGCCACGGTTTTTCATGAATACCAAAACCGGTTATTCAAAGCCGGCGCCATGGACTTCGACGACCTCTTGGGCAACACGGTGACCTTGTTTAAAAAACACCCCGATGTGCTGGCCTCTTACCGTCAACGTTTTAAACATGTACTGGTTGACGAATATCAAGACACCAACCCGGTACAAAACGAGTTGGTTATGTTGCTCTCCCAAGAGCACCGCAACATTTGCGTGGTCGGTGACAGCGACCAATCCATCTACCAATTTCGGGGCGCCGACGTGCGCAACATCTTGGGTTTCGAAAAAACGTTCCCCGACGCCACTGTGGTGGTGCTTGACCAAAACTACCGATCAACGCAAACTATTTTAGATGCGGCCAATGCGGTGATTTCACGCAACATGGGGCGCCGGCCCAAAGAACTCTGGACCGCCGAAGGCCCGGGGGACCCCATAACCCGCTACCAAGCAGAAGACGAAACCGATGAGGCCCGTTGGGTAGTGGACCGTTTAGCTACCTTGCACGACGGTGGCCACCACCAATGGGCCGACATGGCAGTTTTTTACCGCACCAATGCGCAAAGCCGAGCGGTGGAAGAACAACTGGTACGTCGCGGCGTGCCCTACCGGGTGCTGGGCGGTACAAGGTTCTACGACCGCCGTGAAGTACGTGATGCGCTGGCTTACCTGCGTTTAGCCGCCAACCCCACCGATGAAGTAGCGGCCAAACGGGTGCTCAACGTGCCCAAACGAGGCATCGGAGCTACCTCGATCAGCAAAATAGATGCTTGGGCCGCCCACGCCGGTACAGGATTCATGGTGGCGCTATCACAAGCCGAAGAAGCCGGGGTGGGGGGCCGTGCTTTGCCCGGCATACGGGGTTTCCTTGACCTCCATGACACCTTGCGCTGCGACATAGACAACGGCCCCGGCCCGGTATTAGAAACCGCTCTTGAGGCTTCGGGCTATTTAGATGAACTCCGGGCAGAACGCACCATCGAATCAGAGGGCCGTTTAGAAAACTTGGCCGAACTGATCGGGGTAGCGGATGAGTTCAACACCGTGGACGAATTTTTAGAACAAGTAGGCCTGGTGGCCGACACCGATGCGTTGCCCGACCCAGCGGCGGAAGAAGCCGGCATGGTCACCTTGATGACCTTGCATGCCGCTAAAGGTTTGGAGTTCCCGGTGGTGTTCTTGCTGGGGCTCGAAGACGGGGTGTTTCCTCATGTGCGTTCTTTAGGTGATGAAACCCAGTTAGAAGAAGAACGCCGCTTGGCTTACGTGGGTATCACTCGAGCTCGAGAAAAACTTTTTGTTACCCATGCTTGGTGTCGCATGTTGCATGGCACCACCCAGTACAACCCGCCGAGCCGTTTTCTCGACGAAATACCGGAAGACCTGTTGAGCGAAGCGGAAGGCAGCAGAAAGCATCGCCCTCGCCGTGACGCCGGATGGGGGTCCAGTGCCCGCAGCGAATCGTGGGCCAGTAAAAAACCAGCAGGGTCAGAAAGCGGCTGGTTCCCCTCTACTCCCTCCTCGGACCACGAACCGGCCGGCTCGGTAATCGGCGCCGGAAAGAAAAAAGACTCCACCCCGCCGGGTCACGGTGCTCATCTACTCAACCTGCAACCCGGTGAAGAAGTAATGCATGCTGCATGGGGCCCGGGAACCGTGCTGGAAGTATCAGGAGAAGGCGACCGTGCCGAAGCGGTAGTGCGCTTCACCCAAAAAGGCGAAAAACGCTTGTTGCTGGCCTGGGCACCCATAGAACGCCCCTGAACATGGCCAGAAAGGTTCGTGCCTTGAGAGTAGGCCGCTACGCTTGCCCCGCACCGCCCGTGTAGCTCAGTTGGAAGAGCAGCTCATTCGTAATGAGCAGGTCCGGGGTTCAATTCCCCGCGCGGGCTCATTATTTAAAGAAATAAAAGAAAACCACAACCTCAACCCTCTAGGATCAACCCCATGAACGTGTTTTCAGGAGTCATCTGGCATTACTGGCTTGCCGTACCTTTGGTAGGCGGCGGCGTGGCTCTTTGCGTGGCCACCCTGGCGGGATACTTTACAAAAGTATCCTCCACCCGTTACCCAAAGAAGTAACGCAACCCCGTGGGGCCCACCGCAGTCGATTGGGCCTTGGCCGAACGAGTAGCAGTAAAGGTCGCCCAACGGGCCCCTTTTGCTGACGCTCACCTCCACGGCAACCTGATTGAAGAGTTCACGGAACACACGGCGCTGGCCGAAGGTTTGGTGGCCGCTACCACCGGCTTAACTTCCGACCAAGGCTCCGCCCGGGCCCGAGTAGTAGACCGCTCCGACTGGATTCGCGCCAACCTGGCTTCGCTGCAACGCCTGCTGCGTCCGCTATTTGAGCGCATGGGCGATCAACCAGAAACCGCTTGGACCAAAGTAACGGCCCAAGTAACGGCGGTTGAGATGGGTGCCGTGTTGGGCTGGATGTCTACCCGAGTGCTGGGCCAATACGACCTCCTGGTTATTGAAGACGAACAAGCCGAAGACCAAGATTTGGTGTACTACGTCGGCCCCAACATCGTGGCCTTAGAGCGCCGCTCAGCGTTTCCCCCCACTGACTTTCGTCTCTGGCTGGCCCTCCATGAAGTAACCCACCGGGCACAGTTCACCGGAGTGCCATGGATGCGCGGCCACTACCTGGGTTTAGTAGAAACCTTGTTAGATCAAGCTGAACCAGAGCCCCAACAGTTGGCCGACCGGTTGCGTTCTTTCACCAAAGGCAAAAGCGACAACAACGATTCCATGCTCTCTGCCATAGCTACCCCCGAGCAAAAACTGGCTCTTGATGGGATCGCCGGCTTAATGAGCCTGCTCGAAGGCCACGGCGACGTCACCATGGACCGGGCCGGCATCGGCTTGGTAGAACACGCCGACCGCTACGCCAAAGTCATGCGCCACCGCCGCCAGTCGGCCACCGGCCTGACTCGGTTGATTCAAAAAGCCATCGGTCTAGAAGCCAAGTTGGCGCAATACATCCAAGGCGAAGCGTTTATTGCGGCTGTAGAAACCGCCGGAGGCGCCGACCTCTTTAACCAAGTGTGGGAAAAACCAGCGCACCTGCCAAGTTCAGCCGAGATTCAAGACCCTCAACTATGGGTGACTCGCATGACCGAACCGGCGGCATGACCGAAACCTCGCTTTCAGAACTCCTGGGGCGATGCCAATTTCCCCCGGCCGGCACCTCTGTTGATTGTGCGGTTTCCGGCGGCGCCGATTCGTTAGCGTTGCTGGTGCTGGCCACACAAGCAGGTTGCACGGTGACGGCCTGGCACGTGGACCATGGCTTGCGTCAAGGCTCGGACCAAGAGGGGGCAGCGGTGGCCCAAGCAGCGGCCAGCCTCGGAGCCAGCATTGAGTTGGTGACCGCCTCGGTAGACCCTGGCCCCAACCTCGAAGCCCGAGCACGTCAGGCTCGCCGTGACTTACTGCCTCTTGGGGTGCTCACCGGACACACCGCCGATGACCAAGCAGAAACAGTGCTCCTGAACTTGCTTCGCGGCGCGGGCTTACCCGGGGTGGCAGGCATCGGGAGCCCCCACCGGCGACCCATACTGAACCTGCGACGCCATGAAACCCAATGGGTATGCCAAAACCAAGGCCTTGAGCCCCTAGATGACCCCATGAACGCTGACCCACGCTTTACCCGCAACCGGGTACGCCATGAAGTGCTCCCTTTGCTGGCTGAAGTATTCCAACGCGACCCCGTGCCGCTATTGGCCCGACATGCCGAACATGCGGGCCAAGGGGTGGCTTTGCTTCAAGAGTTGTTGGCCGACCTTGACCCCACCGATACGCGAATGCTGGCCCAACAAGACCCCGCCTTGGTGCGATTAAGCGTGCACCACTGGCTGACCCAACAACGAAACGGGTTAGCCCCCGACGCCGCAGCGGTAGATCGAGTGTGTGCGGTGGTGGCTCACACCAGCCAAGCGGCCGAAGTAGGCGGCGGCGACCGAGTAGAACGCACCGAGGGACGCCTGCGTTTTTTGCCGGGTCGCCAACCAACCAAATCATCCCGCTAAGGTCAGGTCATGAGCGCTTACCAGTCGAACAACCCAGACATCCCCACCCCCGGAAGGGTTTTGGTTTCGGCAGAAGACCTCGCCAAACGAGTAACGGTTTTAGGCCGAGAGATCACCGCCGACTACGCCGGCCGTTCCCCGTTGCTAGTCGGCGTACTCAAAGGGGCGTTCATGTTTATGAGCGACCTGGCCCGCGCCATTGACCTGCCGGTAGAACTCGACTTCATGGCGGTGTCTTCTTATGGGCATTCCACCCGGTCATCTGGGGTGGTGCGCATCGTCAAAGACCTCGACCTCGACCTCGCCGGTCGCGACGTCATCATTGTTGAAGACATCGTAGATAGCGGCCTGACCTTGAGTTATCTGCGCAAAAATCTTTTGGCCCGCAACCCAGCCAGCCTAGAAGTTTGTGCCTTGTTAGTGCATAACGACCATCAGCTCGACGAGTCAATTCTGCGCTATGAAGGCTTTCGCATCCCTCCAGAATTTGTGGTCGGTTACGGCCTTGACGTGGCCCAGCATTACCGCAACCTCTCCGATATTCGAGTCATCGAAACTGAAACCGACGAGTAATGAGCGAATCAGTTGACCTTCCCCGCATCGAAGCGGCGGTAAAAGAAATATTGGCGGCATTGGGTGAAGACCCGCAGCGTGATGGTCTTACCGACACCCCGGCCCGGGTGGCCCGCATGTATGCCGAAGTGTGTAAAGGAATCGTCGAAAACCCGGCCGACCATTTAAGTAAAACCTTTGACGTGGACCACGACGAAATGGTCATGGTCAAAGACATCCCTTTTTATTCCCTTTGTGAACACCACATGGTTCCCTTCTTTGGGAACGCCCACGTGGCTTACATTCCGAAAAAAGAAGGACGCATCGCTGGGCTTTCTAAACTGGCTCGCTTAGTAGACGGGTTCGCCAGCCGCCTTCAAGTACAAGAACGCCTAACTTCGCAAATAGCGGAAGCCATTCAAACAACGCTGGACCCCCAAGGGACTCTGGTAGTCATTGAAGCCGAGCATTTGTGTATGTCTATGCGGGGCGTAAAAAAGGCAGGAGCGGTGACCGTAACGTCGGCGGTACGAGGAATATTCCGCACCGACATGGCGACCCGCTCCGAAGCGATGCGTTTTATTGAGCCTTTGCGGCGCTGACGGTCATCGCTCAGGTTTTGAGATACGCATGACCAAAGTAATGGGAGTAGTAAACGTAACGCCGGACTCTTTTTCCGACGGCGGCCAGTTCCTGGATCACCAGGCCGCTCTTTCTCATGCCAAAAAACTTGTTGCAGAAGGAGCCGACGTTATTGACGTAGGCGGAGAGTCCACCCGCCCGGGCGCTAACCCGGTAGGGGCCGACGAAGAAATAAAACGCGTGTTACCGGTTATCGCCGGACTGGTTGGCCAAGTAAAAGTGTCGGTCGATACCCGCCATAGCGAGGTGGCGCGAGCCGCTGTGGATGCTGGAGCGACGCTCATTAACGATGTCAGCGCCTCTTTAGGTGAGCTCGCAGGCCAACTAAAAGTGGGATGGGTAGCCATGCACATGCAGGGCGACCCACACACCATGCAGAAAGAACCGCAATACGACGATGTGGTGCAAGAAGTAAGGGACTACCTAGTGCAGCGAGCCGAGGCGGCGCAAGCGGCCGGAGCCACCGAAGTTTGGATCGACCCCGGTTTGGGTTTCGGCAAAACAACCGCCCACAACTTGACCTTGCTGGCCCATCTTGACTGTTTGGTAGAAACCGGTTGGCCAGTGGTGGTAGGAGCCAGCAGAAAACGCTTCTTAGGAGAAATCTTAGGAAAGAGCGACGGCCTTCTCGGCCCGACCGAACCAACTGATCGAAAAGAAGGATCGGTAGCGGTCGCTACCTGGGCCTTCCATAAAGGGGCAGCCATGGTGCGGGCCCATGAGGTAGCAATCACTGTTCAAGCAGCAAAAATGGTTGGTTAAGTTGCCGTACGGGTTTTGTTGGTACAAGATGGGCGAGATAATTCATGGCTTCTGGTATTTGCCGGAATCCCCGTCTGGACGAGGGAGGAACCAATGAGAGGTAAATGGGCACAAGGCATTGTGCCACGCGGCTTTTGCTGGATCATTAAAGACCACCTCGCGGTTTGTGAACGCCCCGGAGGGTGCGGGGTAAGCCATAGAAAAGTGCGTCGCCAAGAAGAAATTATTTGGATACGCGAAAATGATTTTGACGTTGTGGTGTCGTTGTTGTCTAGCGAACACAACTTGCATAACTACGATGATTTGGTAGTGCGCTGGGCCCACGAACCTTTTGGTGGGGCCGAAGAAGGCATTGGCCGCTTGCTTCAGGTCATCAACCGCTTGACTGCTTTAACGGCCAACGGGGGACGCATTCTGGTGCACCGGGAAGAACTCAACGAAACGGTCTGTGGCCTTATGGCCGCCTACTTGTTGGCCACCAAACTGGTGACCACCGGTCCCCATGCCATCGGGGTGATCGAACAGATCATGGAACGACCATTAGGTACCCCAGGTCGCCGTGTCGTTGACCTTATTGTTCAGCATCTTGACGAGAATCAAGATGCTGAATGACCGTATTGAACTACGGGGATTAACCATGCTGGCCCTTTGTGGGCTTCTCCCTGAAGAACTCAAACGGCGCCAACCGTTGTCGTTTGACCTTGACGTGTACCTTGATTTAACGGCCGCTTCTTTAACCGACGACCTTCACGACACGGTGAACTATGGGGCTCTTTGTGAACTGGTGGAGAGCATTATCAAAGACGAACGCTTTGACCTGCTTGAGCGTTGTGCCGGGCGCGTCGCCGAAAAAATTCTAGAATTTGAGCAAGTAAAAGAGGTCACGGTGACGGTGCATAAGCTTCGCCCTCCGGTGCCTCAAGATCTCGCCACCAGCGGGGTGAGAATTCACCGACCGCTATGAAAAGGTTCGCCTACCTGGGTTTAGGGTCAAACCTTGGGGACCGGGCGGCTTTTCTTCAAGAAGCGGTAGCTGGCTTGCCCGATGTGGCAGGGGTTTCTGCGATTTACGAAACGGCTCCGGTAGGCGGACCCGAACAGGGCCCGTACCTAAACTGTGTGGCACAGTTGCTGACCGACCTCACCCCTCGGCAACTTTTGCAACTTTGCCAAGAAAGCGAAAAGGCCGCTCAGCGCGTGCGAGACGAACGCTGGGGCCCCCGCACCCTCGACGTTGATTTATTGTGGGTAGACGGCGAAGAAGTAAACGAACCCGACTTGGTAGTGCCGCACCCTCGGATGCATCAACGAGCTTTTGTGCTGATTCCCTTTTGTGACGTGGCCCCAGAAGTGGTGGCGTCACTGCCCGGGGCAGCAGAGGTTATGGCTGCTGATGCGGCCCAAGTGGTGGCCATCGGTCCGGTAAACCCTTAGGTAATGATGGCTGAAGAAACCCCGGTGGCCACGGCCACCACCGTCGAAGACCTTCAAGCGCAACTTGCTTTGGCCCGCCAAGGGGGCCAAAAAGTGGGTTTTGTCCCTACCATGGGGGGCTTGCATGCCGGGCACAGCTCGTTGATGAAGGCCTCCGTAACGGCCTGTGACTTCACCGTAGTTTCGATCTACGTCAACCCGTTGCAGTTTTCCCCAAGTGAAGATCTCGCTACTTACCCGAGAGATTTCGCGGCAGATTCGGCTTTGTGCGCCGCTCAGGAAGTTGATTTAATTTTTTGCCCTTCGGTTGAAGAAATGCAAAAAGCGCTCCCCGGCACGTCGGCTCCGGCAAGTGAGGTGGCTGGGCTTTGGGAAGGAGCAGCCCGTCCCGACCATTTTTCAGGGGTCGCTACCGTGGTTACCGCTCTTTTTTCTTTGGTGGGTCCCTGCCAAGCATTCTTTGGAGAAAAAGATTTTCAACAACTGGCCGTGGTGCAACAACTGGTGCAAGACCTCAACCTCCCGGTGTCGGTAGTGGGCTGCCCCACCTGGCGAGAAACAGATGGGTTGGCGCTCTCCAGTCGCAACGTTTACCTCACGGCGGCCCAACGCGCACAAGCCCCGGTTCTTTATCAAGCGTTAAAAGTGGGGGCTGATTTAATAACCAACGGTGCAACGAAACGGCTCAAAGTAGAAGCGGCCATGATCGAGATCTTGAAAACCGCTGATGCGTTGATTGTTGATTACTGTGCAGTGGTGGACCCACAGTCATTGCAGCCCGTTGAGGCTTTTGAAGCAGATACTCGGTTGTTGGTGGCCGGGCGTTTTGGGGCAACCCGGCTGTTGGATAATCGTGCTGTTCAAGAAGGGGAGCGCTATGACTCCTGTTGAGCAACCACTTGATTTATTGGTAATAGGAAGCGGCGTAGCGGGCCTCTCGGCGGCGGTACTGGCCGCCGATTTAGGTTTAGCCGTTGGGGTAGTAACCAAAGGGCAATTAGAACAAACCACCACCCGTTGGGCACAAGGAGGGGTAGCAGCCGTTTTGAGTGGCGACCCTGACTCCACCGACCTCCACCTGGCAGACACCCTGGCCGCCGGGGTCGGGCTATGTGACGAAAAAGCAGTCAGGATTTTAGTTGACGAAGGGCCCGGTCGGGTACTGGACCTCATCGCCCGAGGCGCAGTGTTCGACCGTGACGAAACAGGAAAACTCTTGCTGGCCCAAGAGGGCGGGCACTCCACGGCCCGGGTGGTTCACGCGGGAGGAGTCGCCACCGGAGTAGAGATTGAACGAGCGCTGGTAGCGGCCGTCAAAGCCACCGCTACCGAGTTACGCGAAAACCATTTCGTTACCAACTTGATTGTGGAAAATGGCCGGTGCGTGGGAGTACAAGTTCTTGACCAACACGGAGAAAACCACCAGGTGAGGGCTCCTCAAATTCTGTTAGCGGCCGGCGGGGCAGGGCAACTGTTCGCCGTCACCACCAACCCTTTGGAAGCCACCGGCGACGGGGTGGCTATGGCCCTTCGAGCAGGGGCGGCGGTGGCTGACGTAGAGTTTGTGCAGTTCCACCCCACGGCGCTTCACCACGACCGCATGCCCCGGCCCTTGCTTTCTGAAGCACTGCGAGGCCACGGAGCACTGTTGCGAGACCGTGACGGAGAGTCGTTCGTCGACGAATTGGCGCCCCGAGATGTGGTGTCTCGGGCCATGACCCAACGCATGTTTGACCAAGAAGTAGAACACCTCTGGCTAGACGCCACCGGGCTGGCCTCTTTTTCAACCCGTTTCCCGACCATTGCGGACGATCTCGAAAAACTCGGTTTAGACCCGGCAAAAGATTGGTTACCGGTGGCCCCCGCAGCGCATTACCTATGCGGCGGGGTAGTAACTGATTTGCAAGGGGCCTCAAGCCTGCCCGGCCTTTGGGCAGCCGGCGAGGTGGCTTGCGTGGGGGTACACGGAGCAAACCGCTTGGCCTCAAACTCGCTACTGGACGGGATGGTTTATGGAGCCCGGGTCGTGGAGGCCGTGGCTGCCGGAAAAGACGGCCCAGAAGCTACGGGCCCACTGGCCGCTCTTCTAACGCCCCAAGAGATGCCTCGCCCGGGGGTAAAAAAGTTGTCAGTGTGTTTTCCGGCCATGACGGGAAGCGACGACCCGCAGGGCCTACGAAAAGAACTACAACAAACCATGACCCGCTATGCCGGGGTAGTTCGTAACGAGAACTCACTGACCGAAGCAGTTTCCCGCATTAACGCTTTGGCGGTCCGTTGCCCCAAAGCCACCGACAGCCCGGCGGCCGCTGAAACAACAAACCTCATCACCTTGGCCACGGCTCTGGTGGCGGCCGCTTTGGCCCGCCAAGAATCACGAGGTGCCCATACCAGGCAAGATTTTTTGGCCACCGACCCTGCATTTGCCCTCCGTTTAGTGGTCAACGCATGACCGGGTTGACGGCCCATGTTGGCAGCGGTGGCCGAGGGCGGCAGGCTTAAGGCATGGTTTTGTACTTGCACCCCCCACAGATCGAAGTAGAAGCCTCGGTGCGGCGCGCCCTGCAAGAAGATCTCACCCCCTTAGGTGACCTCACGGCTGCCTTAGTGCCCGCCGAAGCAAAAGCCCGCGGCATCCTGGCGGCCCGCCAAGATGGAGTACTGGCCGGAACCGCTTGCGCCACCGAAGCGTTCCGTCAAATTGACGCCACCATAGCGGTGACCTGGGAAGTTGCCGAAGGTGACAAAATAGAAGTCGGCCAAGTGTTGGCTCGCCTCGAAGGCCCGCTGGCTACCGTGCTTACCGCCGAGCGGACCGCACTGAACTATCTCAGTCACCTCTCAGGTATCGCCACCGTGGTGGCCCGCTGGGTAGCCGAAGCGGCAGGCGGCGCCGTGGTGTGGGACACCCGTAAAACCACCCCAGGGTTGCGGGCCCTAGAAAAAGCCGCAGTGCGGGCCGGCGGGGGAGCCAACCACCGAGCCAACCTCAGCGACTGGGTGATGCTTAAAGACAACCACCTCACCGGGACCGATATTTCGTCAGCGGTGGCCCAAGCCAAACAAAAATGGCCCGGACGGACGGTGCACGTGGAATGCGATTCTCCAGAACAGGCGCAAGAGGCGACGGCGGCCGGGGCCGACGCTTTGCTCCTAGACAACATGACTCCAGCGGTGGTGAAAGAATGTGTGGCCGCCGCTCAAGCCTTTGAACAACAGCACGGAAGGCGCCCGCTTCTTGAAGCCTCCGGGGGAATCACCTTTGATGTTCTGGCCAACTACGCCGCCACCGGAGTGGACTGTATTTCCAGCGGGGCTTTAACCAACAGCGCCCCGGCTTTAGATATTGGGCTAGATCTTTAAAGTGGCCCGGAAGAAGCGTTCTGTCCGTCTAACCTCTTGGTATCCAACTGCTTAGTATCCAACCGCTTAGGCGGCCCCATTTTTCGACACGGCAAGGAGAACGTCGATGCTTTTGACCATTGACGTCGGCAACACCCAAACGGTTATCGGCCTCTACCAAGACGACGATGCTTCGGGCAACGGTGCCGGGGCGGGTTTGCTCGACCACTGGCGTATCGCCACCGATGCAGACCGCACCGCTGACGAACATGCAGTAATTATCCGCAACCTTTTAGAGGCCTCGGGCTTCACCTTCGATGTAGATCACGTCGCCATGTGTGCCGGGGTGCCCCGGGTGTTGGCCAGTTTGCGCCAAATGATAGAACGCCACGGAAACCAAGAACCAGTGGTTATCGAACCCGGAGTACGCACCGGGATGCCCATCCTTTACGACAACCCTCGAGAAGTAGGAGCCGACCGTATTGCCAATGCGGTGGCCGCCTTCGACTTGTACGGCGGCCCACTGGTGGTGGTGGACTTCGGCACCGGCAACAATTTTGACGTGATTTCTGCCAAAGGTGAGTTCATGGGCGGTGCTATTGCCCCCGGTATTGAAATCAGTCTGGACGCCTTGTTCGGCAAGGCCGCTGCTCTGGGAGCTATTGAGTTGGTAGAGCCTCGAAACGTGATTGGGAAAAGCACCAAAGAGTCGCTGCAGTCGGGTGCCATTTACGGTTTCGCCGCACAAATAGATGGCATGGTGGAGCGCTTTCGGGCCGAACTTGACACCTGCACGGTGGTAGCTACCGGCGGCTTGGCTCATTTGATCGCTCCGGTGGCCCACACTATTGAGCACGTAGAACCATTTTTGACCCTGCATGGGCTGCGTCTCGTGTATCAACGCAACCAGGAGCTGAGTTGATGAGCGAACAAACCATTCCGCACCGTTTTGACCCCACCGACCATGCGGGAGATTTACAAAAAACTTACGCCGAGTTGGCCGATGGAGAAAGCACCGGAGTGGAGGTCACGGTGGCCGGGCGACTCATGCTTAAACGCGATCAAGGGCGCTTAGTTTTTGGCACCCTGCAAGACGCCACGGGACGCATTCAACTTTTTGCTCAAGAAAAAACCACTCCAGAGTTTCCTGACTTCAGTGCGCTGCATTTAGGTGACTGGGTGGGGGTGACCGGTGAGGTCATTAAAACCCGACGGGGAGAACTTTCGGTAAGGGTGGCCCAATGGGTTCGCCTCGCAGAGGCCCGTCGATCGTTCCCCGACAAGTGGCATGGTATTTCAGATACCGACACCCGTTACCGCCAACGCTACGTAGACCTGTGGGTGACCGAAGAGGCCCGCCAGGCTTTTTTATTGCGCAGCAAAGTGATGTCGTTGACTCGCCGCTGGCTAGAAGAAAAAGATTTCTTGGAAGTAGAAACCCCAGTGTTTCACCCCATCCCCGGGGGTGCGTTAGCGCGACCTTTTACCACTCACCACAACGCGTTAGATCTGGACCTTTACTTGCGCATCGCCCCCGAGCTTTACCTAAAGCGCCTGGTGGTGGGCGGCTTTGAACGAGTTTTTGAGATCGCTCGGGTTTTCCGCAACGAAGGACTCTCTACCCGACACAACCCTGAGTTCACCATGTTGGAGCTCTACCAGGCGTACGCCGACTACACCGACATCATGGTGCTGGTCGAAGAGTTGGTAGCCCACTTGGCCCAAGAAATTTTAGGAACCACCAGCCTCACCTACGACGGGCAAGAGCTTGACCTTTCTGTTCCCTGGCGACGAGCCACCATGCGAGAACTACTTTTAGAACATGCCGGCCTTGATGTTGATTTAGCTACCCCACGTGAAGAGTTGGTGGCTATGTGCGAGCAACATGAGGTGCCAGTAAAAGATCATTATGGACCGGGCAAACTAATTTTGGAACTCTACGAAAAAACTACCGAGCCCAAGTTATGGGGCCCTATTTTTGTTACCGACTACCCGCAAGAGGTATCACCGCTGTCTCGAGACCACCGAGATCAACCCGGTTGGGTAGAACGCTTTGAAGGCATCGTGGCTGGGCGAGAACTCTGCAACGCTTTTAGCGAGTTAGTGGACCCTGAGGAACAACGCAACCGCTTCTCGGCCCAAGAATCAGAAAAAGCAGCCGGCGACGCCGAAGCCATGGTGGTCGACGAAGACTATTTGCGAGCTTTGGACTACGGCCTGCCTCCCACCGGTGGGTTGGGTATCGGCATGGACCGTTTGGTCATGTTGCTGGCCGACACTACCGCTATTCGTGACGTGATTCTTTTTCCTACGTTGCGGCCCGAACAGGGTCTCGCTGACTAAAAATGGGTGCCGGCCACGTCGTTGGCGCGATCAAGCAAGAGGTCACAGGTCATCTGCAACGTAGCGAGCGCCGGGGTGGGCGAGAGGTCGTTGAGTGCCGAACGGGCCCGGTTGGTGTAGTCCACTGCGGTAGCCATCGCGGAGCCCATGGCTTCATCTTGACGGACCAAGTCTCGGGCTTGGTCGCGAGCGGCTGCGTCAATAGGTCCACCCAAGAGGTGGCGGAGCTGTTGGCCCGCAGGCCCAGTCAGCGCACGAATAACCGGCAAAGTGTAAACCCCTTCAACAAGGTCGTTGCCCGCTGGTTTACCCAGTTGCTCATCGGTGGCCACCACGTCAAGTACGTCGTCGATTACTTGGAAGGCCATCCCATAGAAATGCCCAAAGGAGGTCACGGCCTCGACCAAGTGGCGGGGATGGTCGGCCACGAGGGCTCCTACACGGCCCGCAGCAGCCAACAGCACCGCTGTTTTGCCGGAAATTGATTGAAAGTAAGCCTCTTCGCTGCGGTCAACATCGAAGGTGTGTTGCAGCTCTCGGACTTGGCCTTCACAAAGCGAGGCAATGGTGTCAGCAAGCAACCCGGCGACCTCGGTGCCTAAATCGGCGGCGATCCCCGAAGCGCGAGCCAACAAAAAGTCGCCCGACAAAATGGCTTCTCGGTTTCCCCATTTGGCGTTGACGCTCTGCACATTGCGGCGCGTTTCAGCACCATCCATAACATCGTCGTGGTAAAGCGAACCTTGATGCACGAGCTCAATGGCTACCCCACCACGAATAACGTCGTGGTCGGCGGGCCCCGGGTCGCTGCTGGGCAAAAGTGAAGTAGTGATGGCTAAGGCAGGGCGCACCCGTTTGCCACCGGCGCTTATGAGATGCAAAGCCACCTCCGTCAAAAAGGCATCCGGTGATTGCACCGACCGGCGAAGCTCGTCGTTTACGCGCTCAATGTCTCCGGCCATGCCGGGAAGCGTCAAGAGAGGTGAAGGAGAGGCCACGGGGTGAGGATACGCCCACATCTGGCCGCGAAAAACCATTATTTAGTTCAGAGCAGAAAAAACTTGAGAAAGGCTGCCCGTGGGTCGTCACAGTAGAGCGGTACACTTAGGAACTACAAGATTCAGAGGAGAACCGGTTGTTCGAACGTTTTACTGACAGGGCCCGCAGGGTGGTGGTGTTAGCGCAAGAAGAGGCGCGCACCCTTAACCACAATTACATCGGAACCGAGCATATTTTGCTTGGTTTGATACATGAAGGTGAAGGGGTAGCAGCGCGTTCGCTGGACTCTCTTGGTGTGTCACTTGAAGCAGTACGCGAACAGGTTGAAGAGATTATTGGCCAAGGCGGCCAAGCGCCCAGCGGCCACATCCCGTTTACTCCGCGAGCAAAAAAAGTTTTAGAACTTTCGTTGCGTGAAGCCCTTCAATTGGGCCACAACTACATCGGCACCGAACATATTTTGTTGGGCCTTATTCGCGAAGGCGAAGGGGTAGCCGCTCAGGTACTCAGCAAGCTCGGCGCTGACCTTTCTCGGGTGCGCCAACAAGTTATTCAACTTTTGTCAGGATATTCCGGCAGCGGGAGTGGCCCGGGTTCCGATGCGCAAGAAAAAAGTGGCGCAACTTCTGGTGGCAGTGGCGGCGATGCTTCGTCAGGATCGGTCATCCTGGATCAATTCGGCCGCAACATGACGCAGTTGGCTCGCGACAATAAACTTGACCCGGTCATTGGCCGATCGCGTGAATCTGAGCGGATCATGCAAGTGCTTTCTCGACGTACAAAAAATAACCCAGTGCTGATTGGTGAACCAGGGGTCGGCAAGACAGCAATCGTGGAGGGCTTGGCGCAACTCATCGCTAACGATGAGGTCCCTGAAACCATTCACAACAAACAGCTCTACACCCTTGATTTAGGCGCCCTGGTAGCCGGAAGTCGCTACCGCGGAGACTTCGAAGAGCGGTTGAAGAAAGTATTGAAAGAAATCACCACCCGCGGCGACATCATTTTGTTCATCGACGAAATCCATACTTTGGTGGGCGCCGGTGCGGCTGAAGGAGCCATCGACGCAGCGTCCATTTTGAAGCCCATGTTGGCACGCGGAGAATTGCAAACCATCGGGGCCACCACGCTAGATGAATACCGTAAACATTTTGAAAAAGACGCCGCTCTGGAACGTCGTTTTCAACCGGTCAAGGTAGATGAACCTTCGGTGGCTCACACCATCGAAATTCTTAAAGGCCTGCGGGAACGTTACGAAAGCCATCATCGGGTAACCATTACCGATCAAGCGTTGGTGGCGGCCGCCAACTTGGCTGATCGCTATATTTCTGACCGCTTTTTGCCCGATAAGGCCATTGACCTTATTGATGAAGCAGGCTCACGTATGCGCATTAAGCGCATGCGTACCCCGGAAGACTTACGAGAACTTGAAAGCTCCCTCGCTGAGGTTACGCAGAAAAAGAAATCAGCGGTCGAAGCGCAAGACTTTGAAGAAGCAGGCCAACTCCGTGACCGCGAAAAAGAACTCCAAGCAGAAAAAGAAGAACGAGAAGGAGAAATTCGTGAAACCGGCGTCGACTTATTTGACGAGGTAGACGAAGAATCTATTGCAGAAGTTCTTTCTGTATGGACTGGCATACCGGTGTACAAGTTGACCGAAGAGGAGACACAAAAACTTCTTCGCATGGAAGACGAACTGCATAAACGGGTCATCGGTCAAGAAGATGCCATTAAGGCAGTTAGCCAAGCGATCCGCCGCACTCGAGCGGGGTTAAAAGATCCGAAACGTCCTTCCGGCTCGTTTATTTTCTTAGGCCCTTCCGGGGTAGGTAAAACCGAGTTGTCGAAAACACTGGCTGAGTTTTTGTTCGGCGATGAAACGGCCCTTATTGCGCTCGACATGTCGGAATACATGGAAAAACATACGGTGAGCCGTTTGGTCGGGTCCCCTCCGGGTTACGTGGGTTACGACGAAGGCGGCCAGTTGACCGAAGCGGTGCGCCGCCGACCTTTCTCCGTGGTGTTGTTTGACGAGGTAGAAAAAGCTCACCCCGATGTGTTCAACACGTTGTTGCAGATCCTCGAAGAAGGCCGACTTACCGATGCGCAAGGAAGGTCGGTGGACTTCCGCAACACGGTACTCATCATGACCTCTAACTTGGGTACGGCCGACTTGCGCAAAGCCAACTTGGGCTTTACCAAAAATGATGAAGCGGTGAGCTACGAACGAATGAAAGCCAAAGTGCAAGATGCTTTGAAAGATCACTTCCGCCCAGAGTTCTTAAACCGTATTGACGACACCATTGTTTTCCATGAACTCAGCGTTGAAGAAGTCACCCGCATTGTGGACCTCATGGTCAAGCGTTTAGCCAAGCAATTGGCGGGCCAGGGCATGGGCCTTGAACTCACCGACGCCGCTAAAGCGCACTTGGCTGTCCAAGGCTATGACCCCTCAATGGGAGCCCGCCCCTTGCGGCGTGCTCTGCAACGATTGGTCGAGGACCCGCTCTCGGAGCGCCTTTTGCATAAAGAGTTCAGGGCCGGAGAAATAGTGATCGTCGATGTCGAAGATGACGAAGAAAACGCCGGTAAACAAAAAATCGCCTTCCGTACCATCGAAGGCTTCGAGCCCCCAACGGTCGAGATGGCAGTTGAGGGAGCGGAATAACCCCTCGGTGGATGTTCTGTCGAGGCAACCCCTCGTTGGTGATCTAGCGTTACTCATTATGCGACGCCTTCTTCCTCTCTGGATTTTTGGGGCCTTGCTGGGTTTAACGGCATGCCAAGTGGACACCACGGTGACCATCAACGTGACCCCCGATGGTTCGGGCGTCGTTGAGGTAGCGGTGGCCCTTGATGAAGAAGCGCTTCAAGCCGTAGGGAATCTTGAAGACCAGTTGCGGTTGAGCGATTTAACCGATGCCGGGTGGACCATAGAGGGACCGGAACAAGCAGCAACAGGCGGGACGACCCGACTGTACGCCAGTAAACCCTTTGCTGTGCCTGAGCGGCTTCCTGCGGTGCTGCGTGATATTGCCGGTCCGGGAGTATTTACCGACGTGGCCTTGACCAGGGAGCGCTCGTTTGCGCGCACCTCTTGGGCACTAACCGGGTCGGTGGACCTCACCACAGGGCTGGCTTTGTTTAGCGATGCTGAACTTGATGCCACGCTGTCGGGGCTTACCCTGGGGCACACCGAAGAAGAAATCCGTGAGTTAACGGGCTGTGCAGAAGAAAATTGTTCTGCCGAAGATGCCTTTGCTTTTGACCTTCAGGTGGTTCTACCAGAAACCGGGGCCACCAACGGGTTAATGCAAGATGGGGTGGCCCACTGGGAATTAGGTTTAGGCGAAGAACTCGCTGAGCCGTTTACTTTGTCTTGGACGCTTGAAGACCGAACACCGCGTATGTGGCGAACCGTGGCGGCAATAGCGGCCGCGCTTTTTGTGTTGGTGGTGGTTTTGCAAATCGTGCGACTGGTGATGGGCCGCCAAGCGGGTCCGACACTTCCTAGACCTTCGGTACCCACCCGTCGAGCAAAAAAAGGCACGCCACTTCCCGTGGCGGAACCACAGGAATCTGGGGAGCGCACCCTAGAGCTTTTGGTGCTGGGCGGAGTTGGGGTCATTTGGGACGTGGGTACCGACCCTGAAGGTTTGTTAGTGCCTTTCGTGCGCCAACGTGGCGGGGTCGCCAACCCTCAAGAAATCGCTGAGCGCTATCGGGCGGCAAGTTTAGGACACGTTTCTGCTAACGATTTTTGGTCCTCGGTGGGGATCACCGGGATAGAAGCCGACTTGGATGCGGAATATCTTTCGCAGGTAGGAATTCGCTCGGATGTCGTACCTTTCTTGGACCGTATGAAAGAGCGCAACCTTCAGGTGGCTTGTTTGACCAATGCGGTTTTTCCGTGGTCGGTGCAACTAAAGAACCGTTTCGGGCTCGATGACTTGATTCAACATTGGGTGGTCAGCGGCGAAGTAGGGGCGCGTAAACCTAGCCAAGCAATGTTCGAAGCATTACGCCGCATGACCGGTGTTTCGTTTCACAATATGTTGTTGATTGATTCTGATTCAGCCACGCTAGAAGCAGCGCGCGGCATGGGGTTATCTACGGTTTTGTTGCGCGGCACGGCACTTATTCCTGAAGGTTTCCCTCACCCGGCAATAGATGGGTTCGCCGAGTTGTTCAAGCCCAGCACTCCCGCCCCGCCCCCAGAGTCGACTCCTATTGAAGCCGATGTGCTCCCTGATGAGCCGCCAGAAGAGTCGGCCGATTCTTAGCTCCTTTGGGACTGTCACAGGTCACGCCTAAGGTCTCCCTATGGCTTCATCTACATCACTTGGTTCGGCTCGCCCTCGGCGGGTATATGTATGTTCATCGTGTGGGCACTCCTACCCCAAGTGGACAGGAAATTGCGCACAGTGTCGCGAGTGGAACACCCTTGAAGAAACGGTGGTAGCGGGAGGTAACGCTTCCGTCCAGGTGGTGGCCTCCCGAGGAAAAGCAGTACCGCTAACCGAGGTAGAGCGGGTCACTGCTACCGCCCAAACTACCGGGGTGGCAGAACTCGACCGAGCACTGTCAGGTGGTTTAGTGCCCGGGTCGGTCACCTTGTTGGGTGGCGAGCCAGGTATCGGCAAATCTACGTTGACCATGCAACTGGCCGCCTCGTGGGCCAGCCAAGGGCGCCGAGTGTTGTTGGTGAGCGCAGAAGAATCAGCGGCTCAAGTAGGGCAAAGGGCAGAACGTCTCAACGCTTTACATGACGACCTTTGGCTCGCTACCGATGCGGCGGTAGAAGCGGTAGTAGAGCAACTCGACGAACTGGCTCCCGAGTTGCTGATCGTGGACTCTATCCAGACGGTGCATATCGAAGGAGCGGGGGCCACCCCGGGCACACCCGGGCAAGTACGCGCTTGTGCCCACCGGTTAGTGGCTGAAGCCAAAACAAGAAACATGGCTACTATTTTGGTGGGGCACTTGGTGAAAGACGGGTCGCTAGCCGGGCCCAAAGTCCTCGAACACGTTGTAGATACGGTGGTGGAGCTTTCTGGCGATCGCCACCATGCCTTACGACTGTTGCGGGTGGCCAAAAATCGTTTTGGTCCCACCGACGCTTTGGGGGTGTTCGAAATGAGCATGGAGGGTTTGAGTTCCGTAAAAGACCCCAGCCGACTCTTTTTGGCTGATCGGGCCACCGAATCACCGGGGTCGGTGGTTTTCCCTGCTTTAGAGGGCCACCGCCCGCTGCTCGTTGAGTTGCAAGCCTTGGTGGTACCTTCAACCACCCCGCATCCGCGACGCTCCTCACAGGGGATCGACGCTCGTCGGTTGGCGTTGTTGTTGGCTGTGTTAGAGCGGTGGGCCGGGCTGCCTTTAGGTTCGGTAGATGTTTTTGTGGGAGCGGTAGGCGGAGTAGCGGTCACCGAGCCCGGGGCCGATCTGCCGTTGGCTTTGGCGGTGGCTTCTGCGGCCACCGGCCGGCCGCTTAACCCGGACACGGTGGCTTGTGGCGAGGTCGGCCTGGGCGGAGAAATTCGTCAAGTAAGCCGTAGTGAGCAGCGTTTAGGAGAAGCCCACCGGTTGGGGTTTCGTGCCGCAGTGATTCCTCTGTCGGCCCCCGAACCGCCGGAAGGCATGCGGGCGATTCGGGTAGCCACGGTGGCCGAAGCAGTAAAAGTCGCTCTACAAGCAGACCGCTCTTTCCCCGAAGAGATTTCTCGGCAATAATGGCTTTATGAAAATTGAACTTCCCTCGGGGACTCTCGCTGAACTTGCCCATCCAAAGACGGGCCCCGCTAAGCGAGGTGTGGTGTTAATCCCCGACATCATGGGCATGCGCCCGTTGTTTGTTGATTTGGTGGCTGACTTGGCACAAAAATACCAGTGGTCGGTTTGTGCTTTTGAGCTGTACCCCGGCCAGGAACACCTTGAGGTGGCTGACCGTTTGACGGCCGGAAACCTGCTTACCGACCAAAGGGTATTAGGTGATGCCGTGGCGGCGGCCGAGGCCACCGGCGTCGAACCAGTAGGTATTCTCGGCTTCTGCATGGGCGGAATGTATGCCCTCAAGGCAGTGGCTACCGGACGCTTTGATCGCCATTGCCCGTTCTACGGGATGATCGAAGTTCCTGAACAATGGAAAAACAACGACTCTCTTGAACCATTGGCGGCGTTAAATCAAGGCGATGCCGCCTCGGTGTTGGCCATTGTGGGGTCGCTTGATTCGTGGACACCCGAAGATGAAGTAAAATTGTTGGCCGCTACCGGTGCCCAGGTGGTGCGCTACCCCGAAGCAGATCACGGGTTTGTTCACGATGCTTCGCGGCCTGCCCATCGACCCGATGATGCCGCCGATGCATGGCAACGGGTAGCGCAATGGATGGAAATAAGCGACTAAAACCGAGTGGCTAGTGAGAGCGAATGACCAGTTGTTCGCGGTTAGTAATGCGGTAGGTGCGGTCAATCTGTTCAATCCACCCCAAACGAATAAACGAGGCAATGGCTTTGTTGACCCGTTCGCGTGAGGCCCCTACCATGCCCGCTAATTCTTCTTGAGTAATGGGGAGAGAAAACTCATCACTTTGGCCAGCTAATTCCAACAAGCGTTTTGCGGTACGACCGGTGACATCTAAAAACACAGAATCCGCTAAGGCTTCGTCCATGTTGCGTAGTCGCCCGGCCAGCATGTCAACCACTCGCCACAAAAGGCGGGGATCATTTTCGTAGAGACCCCGCACCGGGGCGTAAGGAATGCAGGTCACGATAGAGGTCTCAAGGGCCCGAGCTTCCGCAGACCGTCCATGGCCATCGAAGAGGCCCATTTCTCCGAAAAGGTCACCCGATTCCATTAATGCCACCATTGATTCCCGTCCATCAATGGACTTATTGGCAATGGCAATGCGCCCAGAATGAACAATGTAGAGCTCGTCGGGTTTGTCATTTTCGCGAAAAATCACGTCGCCGCGAAGGAGCTCGCGGTCAACTGACTGGTCAACGATCGGTGCGAGCGCGGACGGGTCAAGTTCAGCGAACAGCAAAGTCTCTTGGAAAAAGGTGGTGTCTGGCATATTCAACGACCATGCTAGTTGATATGAGTGGTAGCCATGCCGGATACGGCCCTTTGTCTTCGTTGAATGTTTGGACCGTGGTGGTATCTGCGGGCCACGGGGAGCGCTTTGGTGCCGACAAGTCGGTGGCCTCTTTGGGCGGAAAAACGGTACTTGAGCATTCGGTGGCCGCTGCCCAGACCGTGGGAACGGTGGTGGTGGTGACGGCCGCTGATCGTTGCCAGGCAGTGGAACACCTGCTTGAGGGTTTTGAAAAAGTAGCAGCGGTGGTGGTCGGGGGAGCAACACGATCGGCTTCAGTACGGGCTGGGCTGGCTGCCGTGCCGACTAGCGCAGAGATTTTGTTAGTCCACGATGGGGCCCGCCCGCTGGCTTCACCCGCTCTTTTTGCTGCGGTAGTTGAAGCAGTGCGTCAAGGAGCAGATGCGGTGGTCCCGGGTCTCACGGCCACTGATTCGCTGCGTTGGCGGCAAGGCGGAGCGCTGGATCGCCAGCAAGTGGTCATAGTGCAAACTCCTCAAGGTTTTTCTGCTCAAGTGTTGCGTCAGGCGCATAAAGAACAGGGGGAAACGACCGACGATGCCTCGCTGGTGGAAGCTCATGGGGGCCAAGTAGAGGTAGTGGCCGGGGAAACTGGCAATATAAAGGTCACCCATGTGGAAGATTTAGCCATACTCAACCACCATCTGAAATTAAGGAGCACCGATGCCTGAAATAAGAGTAGGTCAAGGCTTTGATGTGCATCCTTTTAGCAAAGACGCAGAGCGGGTTATGATTTTGGGGGGCGTACGTTTTGATGGTCCGGGTTTGGCGGGCCACAGCGATGCCGACGTTATTGCTCATGCTTGCATTGATGCATTACTCGGGGCGGCGGGTTTGGGCGATATTGGGGAGCGCTACCCAGACACCGAAGTAAAATGGGCCGGAGCGGACAGTATGGCTTTGCTTAGCGACACCGTGGAGGCGGTAAACGCTGCGCAGTGGAAAGTGGCTAACGTCGACTGCACAGTGATTCTAGAAACCCCCCGCTTGGCCCCCCACCGAGCAGAAATGCAAAAAAAATTAACTGCGGCAATTGGCGCACCGGTAACGGTGAAAGGTCGTCGCGCCGAAGGCCTGGGGGCCTTAGGCCGCCAAGAAGGCGTGGCCTGTTTTGCCGTAACACTATTGGAGCGAATATGAGTCGAACATCAGGTGGCAATCAACGCAAGGGAAAGCCGTCTCGCGGCAGACCGGCGGAACGCACCGGTAAAGGTGGGCGGGGCGGCCCGGCGCGCCGCAATAGCAACGCCAAAGGTCGCGGTTCAAGCCAGCGGGGAGCCACCCCAGTGCGCCGCCGTAGCGAGGGTGCGGTTAAGGGGCTCGGTGGCGACCAAGTAGAAGGTCGCCAAGCAGTGCGCGAGTTGCTCTTAGCGGGGCACCGCCGTACTCGTGAAGTAGTGCTGGCCGGCGATCTGGACCCAGCAGCAATCTTGGACGACATTATTGATCTGGCCGATGAAGCACGGGTGACTATCCGAGAGGTGCCGCGTGGCAAGTTTGAGTCCATGGCCAAAACTGAGGCCCCTCAAGGGGTGCTCGCTTTGGCTGCCCCGTTGCAAGACTATGAACTCGAAGACCTCTTGATCCCGGGACCTAAAGGCGAGTTGCCTTTTTTATTGATGCTCGACGGGGTCACCGACCCAGGAAACTTAGGAGCCATCTTGCGTTCTGCAGAATGCGCCGGAGTCACCGGGGTCATTTTGCCTAAGCATCGTGCGGCACGCATTACTGCTACCGCCGCCAAGTCGGCCGCCGGATCTATTGAACACTTGCGTCTTTGCACAGTGTCGGGGCTACCTAAAGCTTTGAGGCGACTTGCTGAAGTGGGAGTTTGGTCGGTGGGTTTGGATGCTGGTGGGCAAGCGGCTATCGGTGACGTCCGAGTCGAAGATGGTGGTGTGGCTTTGGTGATGGGAGCAGAAGGCACCGGGCTTTCTCGCCTGGTTTCTGAGCGCTGTGACACCTTGGCCTACATTCCCATGCAAGGGGTTTTGGCCTCCATGAACGTGTCGGCCGCTGCGGCAGTAGCGCTCTTTGATGTAGCGGGGCGCCGAACGTTGATTGAAAAAAGCGAGCCCGAGGTCGGATTCGAACCGACGACCTGACGCTTACAAGGCGCCTGCTCTGGCCAACTGAGCTACTCGGGCGGGCGGTGTTCGTGGCAAAAGCTACGAGACACAATCCCAGTAACTCTAAGGTTAGCGAGGCGACCCACTAGCCGGTCATGAAAAGTCTGACAGTTTTACGCATCGCAGTATTTATAAGGGAAGCGACGCGAGCCACAGGTTGAGTAGCGAATCTAAATGTTAAGCGAACGCTGCTCAACGGTGCTGGTCATGCCATACTCTGGCTCACGGCAAGAACCCAATGGCTGCATTTTGGAAAATGAGGGACCCGATGCTCAACCTGTTCGACGACTACCCGATTCATCAGACGCCCGAACCGTTGGCCTACCCGGGAACTTCTGACCCGAACTTTTATGACCGATCGTGGTTCAACGGGTACAATCAAGATGCTTCCTGCTATTTCAGTTTCGGCATGGCGGTGTACCCCCACCGAGGGATCATTGATGGTGCCTTTAGCGTGGTAGAGGCCGGTGGCCGCCAGCATTGCTTCTACGGGTCGGGTCGAGCCCCTCAAGAACGCACCAACACCAGCGTTGGGCCGTTGCGGCTTGAAATTATCGAACCCTTACGTCGGGCTCGAATCATTCTTGACGAAAACGACTCCGGCCTAGCTTGTGATTTAACTTTTTCGGCACGGACTTCGGCTATTGAAGAGGCACGACAAACGATCTGGATCGGGACGCGGCGGTTTATGGATGCCACTCGGTTTGATCAGTTTGGGCGCTGGACCGGAACGGTAAGCCACCCCGACGGTGAGTTCAAAGTTAATGAAGAGTCCTGGCTGGGCACCAAGGATCGCTCTTGGGGTATTCGACGGGTAGGTGAGCGGGTTCCCCTTGGTGCTCCCGGCCCAAGCCCAAGTTTGTTTTTTCTGTGGGCTCCGCTTATTTGGGAAGATCACATCACCCATGCAATATTTTTTGATGGACCCGAAGGTGAAGCTTTGGCTCGTGAGGGGTTGGTTTCCCCGCTCTATGCTTCAGAGGCAGACATACCCGACGAACTCGATTTAACCGCTACTCGCATGGCCACGGCGGTACATCGAGTGGACTACCACCCCGAGACCCGGTTGGCCGCACGGGCCGCCCTCGACTTGATTGACCTTTATGGTCAAGTACGCACTATTGAACTCGAACCACAACTTAGATTCCAGATGAAGGGTCTCGGCTACGGGCATCAGGAGTGGGGGCAGGGAGTATGGAAAGGTGAGTTGGCGTTAGGTGGAGAAAGCTTTGACCCAGCGGGCCTCGACCTTTTGGCCCCAGATAACGTGCACGTCCAGCAAGTGGTGGTGGCCTCTGATGGCCAGCACCAGGGCATAGGTGTCTTAGAGCAACTCGTGTTTGGGCCTTATGGGCCGGCCGGATTTCGCAGTTTGCTAGATGGCGCCCGATGAGAAGGTCAAGACCATAAACCCGGACCATGTGAGTAAAAGTTGGTTAACCGACCGCCTTCAGGCCTGTGGAGTGGCTGCTGAGTCGGCGACGGTCACCGGGTTTACCACTCAGCCCATCGGTGCGGGAAAAATGGGAGACACTTTTCGCTATCAACTCACTTGGGGCGGGCCACCGGGGCCGGCCACCGTGGTAGGAAAGTTTGCCTCCGCCGACGAAGAGAGTCGTGCTGCGGCTCTCCTCACCGGTATTTATCAGCGTGAAGTTAATTTTTTTAGTGAGTTAGCGAGTCATGTAGACATTCGGATTCCTAACTGCCATTATTCCGAGATAGATGCCAAAACTGGTGAGTTTGTCGTGTTAATGGCAGATCTTGCGCCGGCCACCGTGGGAGACCAGATCGCTGGCTGTTCACCAGATGAAGCAAACGCTGCCTTGAAAGAGTTGGTCGGGCTTCATGGGGTAGAAATTCCCGGTTTGGCTTCCCGGGATTGGTTGGGTTCCAAATGCCCAGAGGCTGCTGAAAATATGGGACTGGTGTACGCAACCCTCCTCCCAACTTTTCTTGAGCGGTACGCAGATCGACTGCCCGCTGAAACGATTCGCGTCGCAGAACGGTTCGAGGGGTGTGCCAAGAAATGGCTGACTCTGTCCTCTGCCCCCTACCGGCTTCTTCATGGCGATTACCGCCTGGACAACCTAATGTTTGGCCCTGAGGGGGTCACTGCGGTGGATTGGCAGACCGTCTGCTACGGGCCTCCGGTAGCAGACGTTTCTTATTTTTGTGGTGCGGGGCTTTTAACCGAAGACCGTCGGGTTCACGAAGAGGATCTGGTGCGTTCCTACCATGAGCAACTTGAACACCGCTCCGGTGGATTGATCTCGTGGGACCGTTGCTGGGCAGATTACCGACTGCATGCGGTCGCTGGTTTACATATGGCGGTGGTGGCCGCGGCGCTAGTAACTGAAGATGAACGCGGGATCGCTTTGTTTAGCGCTATGGCAGAACGTCACGCGGCCCATGTCGTTGACTTGGAGACGCTTGATCTTCTTGAATCCTGCAGTTAGAGAGCGCTTTGGGTGGACGCATAATCTGTGGCCGCTGCGGGTTGACCGGTGGCCAACAAGGCCTTATTTCTTCTTTGAAAACTGAAGAAAACATGACCTCAAGAGAGCGAAGAGAGGGGGTGCTTGAATCGCGGTCTTTGAGCGGGCAGACTCACATGGTGGAACTAACTGAACGTGACCGAGCGATATTAGATTTTGAACGATCCTGGTGGGCTAACGATGCCCCTAAAGATCAACAGGTACAGGAGCGGTTTGAACTTTCCTTAACCCGCTACTACCAGTTGTTGGTTGAATTGTTAGACATGCCCGAGGCTGCGCTTTACGATCCGCTGGTGGTTCGTCGTTTGCAGCGGCAACGAGATCGGCGTCGCCAAGCCCGGCGTTCGTCAATGATTGATGAAACGGTGACCCCCACCGGTTCTACGGGAGATGAAACATGAGCAACGGTCGCCGAAGCAAAGGTGAAGGCCTAGGCCCCAGCAATGCGGCAGCTGCCCCGCGTGGGGTGCTGCTTATTGTGGTTGCCGTAGCACTCGGTGTGTTGCTGCTCTGGAAAGGCCTCGGCGCCTCAGAGTTCGCCATGACCCCAGCCGCGGAAGAAACAGTAACCACCACCACAGCGGATGTCACCACCGATACCGGTGTTGACGGCGAGCCAACCACGGTTACCGGTATTGACGGCGAGCCGATAGAAACCACGACCACTACGCTTTTCCCGACGGTTACTGCTTTGCCTCCGAACGAGGTGACGGTGTTGGTGGCCAACGGTTCGGGGATTGGTGGAGCCGCAGGAACAATAACGGATTTGTTGAAACCAGAGGGGTACGTAACACTGGCCCCCGCCAATGCAGAGCCCACCGGGGTGTCCGGCATTTACTATCGAACTGGCAAGGCTGATGAAGCGCGAGAGGTAATGGAAGTCTTAGCTCCGGGCGACCCAATGTTGATTAAAATCCTCCCTGAGGGTGGCCTAGCAGTGCCTGATGGAACGCAAGAGCGAGTAGTTGAAGCGGACATCGTGGTTATTTTGGGCAGCGACGGCTTGATTATCTCTGAGTAGGAGAAGAGGGTGCGGGTAGTTGCCGCTCCAGACAAGTTTAGATCTTCGGCTTCGGCTCAAGAAGTTGCGGCGGCCATTGGTCGAGCGGTGGTTTCTTGGGGAGGCGATGTTGATTTAGCGCCGATGGCCGATGGGGGCGAAGGAACGCTCGAAGCCTTGGGGGGTGCAAACCGCACCATGGTGGTGCAGGGGCCATTAGGCGAACCGGTAGAGGCCGGGTGGCGCCTTAGCGGAGAAACCGCAGTGATCGAAATGGCCCAAGCGTCTGGCCTTTTGTTGGCCGGGGGAGCGGAAGGCAACGAGCCCCTTGACGCTTCGACAGCGGGAACCGGACAACTTATTTTGCAAGCGGTTGAACAGGGAGCAAAAAAGATAATTGTGGCGGTGGGTGGATCGGCCACCACCGATGGCGGGCTTGGTGCCTTAGAAGCGATGGGCTCGCTGGCTCGTTACCGTGGGGTGGAGTTGTTGGTTGCTTGTGATGTGCGCACCCGTTTCGTGGATGCCGCATCGGTGTTTGGCCCGCAAAAGGGCGCTTCGTTGGCTCAGATTTCTTTGTTGAGCCGCCGCCTGAATCGTTTAGCGCAGGTCTACCAGGAGCGGTTTGGCTTCGATGTCTTGGCGCTTGATCGGGCCGGAGCGGCGGGCGGTTTAGCCGGTGGCTTGGCGGCGGTCGGCGGGCAACTGGTAGATGGTGCTGACCTGGTAGCGGATGAACTTTTGTTGGATGAGCTGCTGGTAGGGGCGGATTTACTGGTCACCGGCGAGGGTTGTTTAGATGAGTCTTCGTTTGAGGGGAAGGTGGTGGGCGGGGTAGCGGCCTATGCCGCTGCGGTAGGAGTAGGGCTTTTGGTGGTGGCTGGCCGCATTGACGAGAAGGTGGTGGGCCGAGTGCCCGCGGTTTCTTTGGTAAACGAGTTTGGGGAGGAAACAGCAATGGCGAAAACCGGGGAATGTGTAGAAGCGGTGGTGGGTTCCTACTTAAGAGAGCACTTTTAGTCCACTGGTTGCGTTAATCCCGACTACTTAGGTAGGCTTTTGAGGTTCTTGCGTTTATTCACCAGTCAGGAAGATCCCTCATGCCAGTTACCGTTCGAGTCCCCACCACCTTGCGCCCCCTAACCGGTGGCTCTCCCGACGTATCGGTAGAAGCCACGACCGTTGGGGAGGCCATGACGGCGCTGGAATCAGCCCACCCTGGATTCCGTGAACGCATTTTTGACGGCGAAGGCGCACTACGCCGCTTTGTTAATGTTTTTGTGAGCGACGAAGACATTCGTTTTCTTGAAGGTCTTGACACATCGGTACCCGAGGGTGCCACGGTGGCCATCATCCCCGCAGTCGCTGGCGGCTGATTTTCTTACCGCAGCGACGCAGTAAATGCTGAATCTCGGGTTGTGATTTAAGGCCCACGCTGATTGGATTAGCACTCGGACACTTCGAGTGCCAAACATGTAAACATCGGTAACTCATCGGTGAACGCCCAAGAAAGGCAACCAATCTCATGGCGAAAATTATTAGTTTTAACGAAGAAGCACGACGCTCCTTAGAACGAGGAATGAACCAACTGGCGGACGCCGTTCGGGTAACCCTTGGCCCCAAAGGCCGCAACGTAGTGTTGGACAAAAAGTGGGGCGCCCCCACCATCACCAACGACGGTGTTTCCATTGCTAAAGAGATCGAGCTCGAAGACCCCTTTGAACGCATCGGTGCTGAGTTAGTAAAAGAAGTGGCCAAAAAAACCGACGATGTGGCCGGCGATGGCACCACCACCGCCACCGTATTGGCCTCCGCCATGGTTACAGAAGGCCTCCGCAACGTAGCTGCCGGCGCCAACCCCATGGCCATCAAAAAAGGCATGGAAGCTGCGGTGGCAGCCAGCGTTGAATACATTTTGGACAACGCAATGGACGTCTCCAGCAATAAAGAACAAATCGCTAACGTGGCCGCTATTTCCTCAGCCGACCAAGAAATCGGAGTAATGATCTCCGAGGCCATCGAAAAAGTCGGCAAAGACGGCGTCATTACCGTTGAAGAAGGCCAAACCTTCGGTATGGAAATGGACCTCGTAGAAGGTATGCGCTTCGACAAGGGCTACACCTCTCCTTACTTCGTTACCGACCCTGACCGCATGGAAGCGGTGCTTGACGACCCTTACCTTTTGTTGGTAAGCGGAAAAATTTCAACCATCCGTGACTTGGTTCCCGTGTTGGAAAAAGTTATGCAAACCTCACGCCCCATGGTCATCATCTCGGAAGACGTAGAAGGTGAAGCACTCTCCACCCTGGTGGTTAACAAAATTAGAGGAACCTTCACCTCGGTGGCCATTAAGGCCCCCGGCTTTGGAGATCGCCGTAAAGCCATGTTGCAAGACATCGCCATCTTGACCGGCGGGCAAGTTATTGCCGAAGAGGTAGGCCTCAAGATCGAAAACGTAACCCTAGAAATGTTGGGTCAAGCCCGCAAAGTAGTGGTCACCAAAGATGAAACATTGGTGGTCGAAGGGAGCGGCGAAGATGCTGAAATCTCGGGCCGCATTGCGCAAATCAAAGCCGAAATTGAAAGCACTGACTCTGACTACGACCAAGAAAAATTGCAAGAACGTTTAGCAAAACTCTCCGGAGGTGTAGCGGTCTTAAAAGTTGGCGCAGCAACCGAAGTTGAGCTTAAAGAAAAGAAACACCGCATTGAAGATGCGGTAAGCACCACCAAAGCGGCTATTGAAGAAGGTGTAGTAGCCGGGGGTGGCGTCACTTTGCTGCGGGCCCAAACAGTAGCTGAAGCAGTGGGAGAAAGCCTCAACCATGATGAAGCAACCGGCGCCCGTATTGTGGCGAAAGCGCTAGAAGCACCCCTCAACCAGATCGCCGTAAACGCTGGCCTCGAAGGCGGCGTGGTCGTTGACAAAGTACGCAACCTTGAAGGAAGCAACGGGTTAAACGCGGCAAGTGGCGAGTACGAAGACCTTCTGGCTGCCGGCATTATCGATGCTGCCAAAGTAACTCGTTCAGCCTTGCAAAATGCCGGCTCCATCGCCGCACTGTTCTTGACCACTGAAGCAGCCATCGTTGATGCTCCAGTAGAAGACGGCGCCGGTGGCGGTATGCCCGACATGGGCTTCTAGCCCACAAGCACGTATCGGCCGGGGCGCCTTCGGGCGCCTCGACTGCGTTTAGGATATTTTTTCTTCTAATAGGTTGACTAATGAAGAAGAATGCGAAAGGTTTAACAACATGAGCCGAGGGCGAACCCAGCGAGTGCTAACCCGTCGCATTGATGCGGAAGGTAGTCGACGCATGCCCGACCAACTCATCGTAGAAGAGCCCATGTCGATCCGCCTCGACGGGACACTGGTCGCCACCACCATGCGCACCCCAGGTGAAGATTTTGAACTCGCGGTCGGCTTTTGTGTAACCGATGGGCTCTTAGGGGAAGCCGAAGTACGGACCGTGCGTTACTGCGGCCAAGGCTCCGCTATGCAATCAGAATTCAACGATGTCACGGTAGAAACCGGCGGCCAGGCTCCGCCCCCCACCCCACGCTTGGGGCCAGCATCGTCATCTTGTGGCATCTGCGGAACGGTAGCGATCGATACGCTGGCCGAACGCCTCTCGGTGCTCAACACCCAACCCTTTGACCCCGAGCAACTCATGGCGGTAGCTGCCGAAGTAGGGAGCGATCAAGCGCTGTTCGCCGCCACCGGGACCGTCCATGCGGCCATGGCTTTTGACCGAACCGGCCAAGCGTTGATAATGCGTGAAGACATCGGCCGTCATAATGCGGTTGACAAAATTGTGGGCCGGCTTTACCTCGATGGCCAACTGCCGGCCACCGACTTAGGGCTCTGGGTAAGCAGCAGGGCATCATTTGAAATGGTGCAAAAAGCATGGGCCGCGGGCTTTGCCTGCCTGATGGCAGTGAGCGGACCTTCCGCGCTGGCTGTCGAAACGGCGCAACGCTCAGGCCTGCAACTGGCTGGGTTCGCTCGTGAGGGCCGGATAAACATTTACACCGATTGAGAGCGGCGTTCACGTCGGAGCAGAATGCTCCCTACACTTACCCCCATGACCGAACCAGTTTCCCCCAGCGACGGCCTCGCCGTTCTTCACCTCTTTTGTAAAATTTCCCCTGCTTCGCAAGGCCCAGCAATTCGTTCTGCGGTAGCCGGTGCACGAGAATCTGGAAACCAGGTAGTGACCGCCGCACTGCTGGGGCATAAAGCCGATATCGGGTTTATGATTTTAGGTCGAGACCTGTGGCAACTCCGAAACTTGCAGACTTCTTTAATGGGTGCCGGTCTTGAAATCGTTGACAGTTTTGTTTCGCTTACCGAGATCTCTGAATACGCCGCAGGGTTGCCTGAAGCGATGAAAGAAACCCGCCTCCGCCCCCAATTGCCGCCCGAAGGCAAACCCGCTTTCTGCTTCTACCCCATGTCGAAACGTCGTGGAGAAAAAGACAACTGGTTCACTTTGCCTGCTGATGAGCGGTCCGCTCTAATGCATGAACACGGAACATCCGGACGGGCTTTCGCCGGCCGCATTCTCCAAGTAATCACCGGCTCTACCGGGTTAGACGATTACGAATGGGGGGTAAGCCTTTTTGGCCAACACCCCGACGACCTTAAAGAAGTGGTCTACACCCTCCGGTTCGATCATGCCTCAGCCGTTTACGCAGAATTCGGACCCTTCTACGTAGGGATGATTGAAGATCTCGACGTGGTGTTGTCCCAACTGGGCTGCGGTTAGTAACCGGTTGACCCATGCAAGAATCAACCAAACTCGCTCGCCTGCAAGAAAACCTGCAGAACTATGAACGGGTGGTAGTTGCCTTCTCCGGAGGGGCCGACTCGTCCTTGCTGGCCCACGTGGCCCACGAAACTCTCGGCCCCGAACGCTGCCATGTGGTTACCGCAGTGTCTCCTTCGTTAGCTGGTCAAGAACGACAAGAAGCTGGTGACCTCGCCACCGAATGGGGGCTGCGCTGGACCACCGTCGATACCGACGAGATGGACTCTGCCGCCTACCGAGCCAACGATGCCGACCGTTGTGGACATTGCAAAGATGCTTTGATGGACGCCCTTGACCCCTTGGCCAGAAAAGAAAAAGCGACCGTTTTACTGGGAGTAAATGTTGATGACCTTGGTGATCACCGCCCGGGTCAAGAAGTTGCTGCCCAACGCGGGGCACATTTTCCTCTGGTTGATGCGGGGTTCACCAAAGAGACCGTACGCAGTATTTCCAAAAAACTCGGGCTACGTACCTGGGATAAGCCGGCCGCCGCCTGTCTGGCCTCGCGCTTGCCCTACGGAACAGCAGTTTCGGTAACCGTTCTTTCTTCGGTGGAGCGTGCCGAGACAGCGTTAAAAGAATTGGGTTTCGTCGACCTTCGGGTACGGCACTACGCCGATACAGCACGCTTAGAGATCTCGCTAAAGCAGTTACCTGAGGTATTGACTCAGCGAGAAGCGATCGTTGAGGCACTCCATTACGTGGGCTACCGCTATGTGACCCTGGATCTTGAAGGCATTCGGTCGGGGAACCTTAACCAAGCCCTCGGAGACTGAAATGCCCACCCATGCACAAGATGTTGTGGCCAATCAGTCGCTAATCGGTTGGGAACTCTGTGAAGCGTTAACGGCCCGCACCGATGCTTTTCTTGCTGCACTGTTCGCCGATGCTCAGGCCCCAACCGGTACCGCCCTGCTGGCCGTGGGAGGGTACGGGCGAGGCGAACTCTGTCCGGAAAGTGATATTGATGTGGTGCTGGTCCACCAACCTGATGTTGAAGTAGCAGAGTTGGCAGAACGTCTCTGGTACCCGCTTTGGGATGCCGGGCTAAAACTTGGTCAACAAGTTGGCACGGTGGAACAAATTTTAGAAGTCGGCCAAGAAAACCTTGAGGTAGCGACCAGCTTGTTGGCGGGCCGCTTGCTCGCTGGCCAAGAAGCTCTTGCTGAGGAACTCGTTGACAAAGCACAAGAGCAATGGTCGGTCCGCGCCGATCACTATCTCAAAGAATTAGCCGAAGCGGTAGATGCTCGCCACCAAAAATTCGGTGAAGTGGCCTTTTTATTGGAACCCGATTTAAAAGAAGCACGAGGCGGTCTCCGTGACGTGCACACTTTGCAGTGGGTAGAAAACACATCACCTATCCTGCGGGACTCCGAAGCAGAGGGGTTGTCGATGGCTTTCACCACCCTGCTCACGGTACGGGTAGAACTTCACCGTCTTACCGGACGCCATGCTGACCGGTTGTTGCTGGAACTCCAAGATGAGGTCGCCGACCGGCTTGGCTATAGAGATGCCGACCAATTAATGGCGTCGGTGGCCGCCGCCGCTCGAGTCATTGCTTGGACTGGTGATGGGGTACATCGAAGGATCTCTCGGGTGTTAGACGAGCGAAGCTCGCAAGCCGAGAAAACCCCTTTGCCTTCTCAAGAGTTAAGCCGAGGAGTTTCTCTGATCGGTTCAAGGATTGAGGTCTCTGCTGAGGCGCTTGATGACCCGATGGTGGTTTTACGGTGCGCTTTGTTGGCTGCCCAAAATGAAGCTTATTTAGATCGCCCATCGCTTGAATTTCTGGCCAAAGAAGCAATTGCTCTGCCCAATCCGTGGCCCGACGAGGCACGGCATTTGTTTGAAGAGATCTTGTTTACCGGCTGGCCTGCGGTCTCTGTTTTTGAAGACCTTGACCAAAGCGGGTTATTAGTGGGGTTAATCTCTGAATGGGCGCCCTGCCAGTCGCGGCCCCAACGCAACGCTTACCACCGGTTCACCGTAGATCGCCATCTGCTAGAAACTGCTGCGCAGGCTGCCCAACTGGTGGGCCGGGTAGAACGCCCCGACCTTCTGGTGGTTGGGGCCATGCTGCACGATATTGGCAAGGGCTACCCCGGCGACCACACGGAGGTCGGCATTGACCTTATGGTGACCATCGCCGGGCGCATGGGTTACCCCACCGACGATGTGGCGATGTTGGTGTCAATGGTGGAACTTCACTTACTGCTTCCCGATGTGGCTACTCGCCGCGACCTTGATGATGACGGAACGATCCGTTCGGTAGCGGCCACCGCCGGCAGCACTCGCCTGTTGCATCTGCTGGGTGCCCTCACCGAGGCCGATTCCATCGCTACCGGCCCCTCCGCGTGGAGCTCTTGGAAAGCGGGGTTGGTTCATGAGTTGGTGATGCGGGCCTCTCACGTGCTGGAAGGCGGAGATGTTTTAGACGTCATCGGAGGGTCGTTCCCCAACCACGAACAACAAGACCTTTTGGCCTCCGATCAAGAAGTAGTACGGGGAGAAGGCTCCACCCTTACCGTGGTAGCCAACAACCGGCCGGGGGCTTTTTCAAAGGTTGCGGGGGTTTTAGCTCTCAACGGGTTGGGGGTCTTTGGTGCCATGGCCCACACCGAAGGGCACCGAGCAATTTCGGTATTTCGCGTGGATCGAAAAGCCCAACAAGACATCGACTGGGATCGAATCGCTCAAGAAGTCAAACGAGCATTAAGCGGACGTTTGGCGGTCGCCGCTCGTCTCGGTGAACGCTCACGAACCGAACGAACGGTAACCACCACCGCTCGACCTGTCGCCCCACGGTTGACCGTAGATAATGAAACCTCACAGGCCTTAACGGTGCTTGAAGTCAGTTGCCCCGACGGCATAGGGGTGCTGTACCGCATAACCCGAGGGTTCGCCGAACTCGACCTTGACATCATGAGCGCTCGAGTGCAGACCTTAGGTTCTGATGTGATCGATGCGTTCTATGTTCGGGACTCTCAAGGAAACAAAATCATGGACCAAGAACATTTGGCAGAAATCGAATTAGCCGTGCTGCGCTGGATTCGAGTCGAACTATGAGCCAGGCTCCTTCTCAACGAGATTTGCTGCGCTGGGCGGAAGCTTTGGCGGGTACGGCCCGCACCGGTTTGGGGTTTACCGAGAGCCTGTACGAAAAAGAACGCTACGAAGAGATTCTTCACGTAGCGGCCGAGATCCGTCACCGAGCCGACCAACTTTCGGGTCATGATTTTGATGTGGAGACCCTGGTAAATGAATGGCTTGGGACGGTAGGCCAAGGGGTACCCGGTTACGTGACCCCCAAAGTGACGGTGGCGGCCGTAGTGGGTAATGAAGCGGGAGAACTGCTGCTGGTTCAACGAGCCGGCTCGGAGGTCTGGCTGTACCCCACGGGTTGGGCTGATGTGGGGTACTCGCCCGCCGAAGTAGTAGTAAAAGAAGTACAAGAAGAAACAGGAATTGAATGTGAGGTAGTGCGCCCCATCGCTATTTTGGATGGCATGCGGCTGGGTTTTACCGGAATCCCTTTATATTCACTGGTTTTCCATTGCCGCATGACCGGAGGGGAACTTCAAGCGCATCCTTTAGAGTGCGCCGACGTCGGATTTTTTGCGGAAGGACATTTACCAGCAAAGACCGCTCTTCCGGAGCAATGGGCTCAAGAGGCATTTGCGGCGATTCGTGAAGAAGACCTAGAAGTACGCTTCGATGCCCCGCGAGACCCGCTTTGGGAAGGTCAAGAAAATGTGCTGAGCTTTCTTGAAGACCCTGAAGAAAAAGAGTCGCCTTAGGGGCGCCCGTTTTGATCGCGTAGAAAGTCTTCTACCTCAGATACCAAGCGATCCGGGTCATCTTGAAAGTCTTGTTCTTGCGCATCAAAGTCTTCTTCGAGTTGCTCAACGTAGGTGGCAGTGCTTTCGTCTTCGGCCACGATGTCGCTGACCTGACGTTCGTAAGCCGCAGCAGATATTTCAAGGTCGGTGCAAGTAAATGAAGTATCAAAGGCTTGGCAGACTCGGTTAACCAGCGCTAAGGCCGCTTTGGGAGAAGGAGCATTCGACACGTAGGCCGGTACCCCTGCCCAAAAAGAAGCGGTGGGAATCCCGTGTTCGCGTAGGCGAGAAGCCAGCACCCCGACAATGCCGGTGGGCCCCTGGTATGCCGAAGGGGAAATGGCTAAGCGTTGAGCAAGTTCTTGGTCATCGCTGCTGCCATAAATTTGCACAGGGCGGGTGTGGGGGACATCAACCAGCAGCGAGCCCAAGGTAATGATCTGCACTGCCCCCAAGGCTTGTGCCGCTTCAAATACCTGGTCAGCAAAGGTGCGCCAACGTAACTGTGGTTCGTGGCCGATTAAGGTCACCAAGTCGTGGGTAGACCCGGCAACTTCTGCCACCGAAACAACCGTTGAGGGCCATTTGATGGTTCGTTTCTCTTGATGGTCTAGCTGCACCATGGGGCGAGCCACGGTGAAGTCAAAAAAGTCTTCCGCATCAATGGTGGCCACCGGCCGGGCCTCGAAGTGATCACGCAAATACCGCACGGCGGTGCTGGATGCTTCGCCGGCATCGTTCCATCCTTCAAAAGCAGCCAGCAGAATCGGTGCCTTTAAGGTGGCCTTATCTGTCCAACGAAGATGCGGGGGAGGGGTGCTCATTAAGGCGAGGTTACCGGCGGACGCTCACAAGATGCGCTGCTGCCCCCAGCAGCGGTGCCTCGGGCCGTACACTCTGCAACGTGCTTGAAATACATGAGGCCGTGGAGGTCACCGACGAACTGGTAGCGGCCATGGAACGCTTGGTGCCCCAACTGTCACGGTCGAACCCGCCCCCCGATGCCACTGCTTTAACAGCCATTACGGCCAGCGACTCTTCGGTACTTTTTATGGCATCTCTCAATGGGTTGATAGTGGGAAGTTTGACCTTGGCGCTCTTTCGCATACCTACCGGGTTACGGGCCTGGATCGAAGACGTGGTGGTTGATGAGTCTGCTCGCGGCCAGGGGGTAGGCGCTGCTTTAAACGAAGCGGCTATTGACCGGGCTCGCCAAGAAGGTGCCACCACGGTGGATCTCACCTCTCGCCCGTCACGGGAGGCTGCCAACCGGCTTTATCAGCGCTTAGGTTTCGAAGAACGGTCCACCAACGTGTACCGGCTCAACCTCGGACACTAAGAGTCTTTAAGCCGTTCGGCGAGGCGTCGATCGTTGTGATCCACTGCGGCGCGGGCCGCCGTCATCATCAGTTGCACAGCCACAAAAATAGCCGACAAGGCCACCAGCACCGGCCAGTTAATAAGCCAACCAATGATCAAAGCGGCAATGCCGGTAAGGGTCATGATGAACATAAAGAGCACCCTAGAGCGGCTAGGCGCCTCAGGGGTGTTAACTCCTACAGGATTTTAAGCAAAAATCTAAAAAATCTGTTCGTGCCTTGGTTCAGACGGTAAGCGTCTTAAGGGAATGTGACCCCGAACCGGCGGCATATACCGGTCAACTACCCCCTAACCGGTAGGCTGTCTGTTTATGGCCGAGACCTTCTTTGCGCACTTGTCGCGCCTCCGTCTTCAGTACGGGCAAAAATTGTTGCGTTTCGCTGGGGTATCTATGATCAACGTGTTGACCGGGCAAACGCTTCTGGTCATTTGCTTTGATTATTTTAAATGGCCCGGAATGTTGGCCAATGCGATGGCTGTGGTGGCCGGCAGCATCCCGTCGTACCTTTTGAGCCGTCACTTTGTGTGGGAGCGCGACAAAGGCGGCCACAAAGTAGTGAGCGAAATCGTGCCCTTCTGGGGGCTAGCTTTTGTTGGTCTGGTGTTGTCCACCATTTTTGTGGGTATCGCCGATAACTATTCCGACCACATCCTGGCTATGCAAGCCGGAAATGCTGCGGCCTTCGCTCTGCTCTGGATGGTGCGTTTCGCCGTACTAGAGCACTTGCTCTGGGGCAACAAAAGCGATGAAGAACTGGTTGGTTCCTCTTCCTGATTATGGAAGAACATCTTCTTAGCCAAGCAAAACTTGCCCGGGGTTTTATGCCGCCTGATGAAGGGCTAGCGCTCTATCAGTATGCATGTGCGGTGAGCATTGCGGGGCCTTTTCTCGAAGTAGGGAGTTACTGCGGTAAGTCAGCGATCTACCTTGGGGCAGCTGCGCAAAAGTCTGATCGGCTACTTTTTGCTTTAGACCACCATCGCGGGTCGGAAGAAAACCAGCCGGGCTGGGAATGGCACGAACCCGACCTCGTCGACCCCGACCTGGAGAAAATGGACACCCTCCCGCATTTTCGTCGAGCGGTGCATGATGCTGGCTTAGAAGGCACGGTGGTGGCATTGGTGGGAGAATCGGCACCGGTGGCTGCTGCTTGGCAAACCCCGTTGGCTTTGCTTTTTATTGACGGCGGGCATGGCAAAGAGCCCGCCCACCGCGATTATCAAGGATGGGTGCCTCAGGTGGCGCTCGGTGGAGTGTTGTTGATTCACGACGTGTTCCCAAACCCCGAAGACGGCGGCCGGCCACCTTTTGAAATCTGGGAGCGAGCGATGAACTCAGGGGCCTTTAAAGAAATAGGAGCCACCGGTTCGCTGCGAGCATTGCAACGCACGGGGCTGGGTATTTAACGTTTAATCGGAGCGGGGAACCGGTGCTTGGGTTTCGATGATGTCGGGCAGCCCAGCATGGTTTACGAACAGCGCCGATGCAGGGCTGGAACCAGAGAGCGCATCGGCGGCCAAAATGATGGCTGCCGCGGTGTAGGTGGAGCATTCTTGATCCGGGTAACTGATGTTGCCGGGTTGCACCAATCCGGTAAGGCAGTGGCCAGATTCTTGGCGTAGGCGCAAAGCTTCGGTGAAAAGTTTCAGGGCGGTGCTTTGGTCGCCGGCCAACTGGTAGGCCATAGCGCATTCACAGGTTTCGGCGGCCGTTACCCAATCTTGGTCGCTTACACAGCGCACTCCGTGGCCGGCCAAAATAAACTTGTCGGCTTGGCGGTCCAGGTGGGCACGCCCGTCTGCATGGTCGAAGGCCCCGGATAACACTGGGTAGTACCAGTCCATGGCCCATCGTTCTTTGGGGGCGAAGGCCCCTACCGGTTGGGTGCGTACGGCGTGGGCCAAGTTGGCTAAAGAAAGTTCCCACCCGGGGCGTTCGTGGCCCAACTCTTCGCCCACCGCCACCGCACAGCGCAGGCTGTGGCAAATACTTGACGACCCAGTAAGCAACGCATAATCAAAGGCAGTTCCGTCGGCTTGGCGCGCCCACTTAATGCCCCCGATAGGGGTTTGCAGTTGAAGAACAAAGGTGATGGCTGCTTCCACGGTGGGCCAAAGGGTTTCTAAAAAACCTCGGTCGCCAGTCATCAACCAGTGATGCCAGACCCCGGTAGCGATGTAGGCAATAACGTTGGCATCAAATTTTGGGTCCTCAATACCGTCGGTGAGGTAGTACTGGTGCCAACCGCCTTTTCCGGGGCCTTCTTGGTGTTGGGTGTCTATCAGCCACTGGTAGGCGGCTTCTGCCTGATCTAAGTTGCCGGTTACTGCTAAGGCCATGGCGGCTTCGATATGGTTCCAGGGGTCGCTGTGGCCGCCGGGGAACCAAGGGATCATGCCGTTGGGAAGTTGCCATTCGGCAATGGTTGACGCGGTGAGCTGAAGTTGATCAGCGCTTACTAATCCGGGGAGTTCAGGCAGCGACACGTGCGGCCTCCTCGGGGCGAGCGGCGTAGACCACTTGGCTTTTGCCCAGCACCGGGTTGAGTAAACGTTCGCTCCAGCGGGTGAGTTTTGGGGCTTTAACGATATCCCAAGCCAGCAACCGGTGGTAGGCCCGGACTAGGCGGTGGTCGTCGATGGGGCGGTCGGGGCCCACGGCGCAACGGAGCCACCAGTAAGGACTGTGCAAGGCGTGCGCTCGGTGAGAACCGATTGGTTGTAGGCCAGCGCTGCGCATTTTATTGGGGAGTTCTTGGCGGCCGTAAATGCGAACGTGCCCACCCACTACGTGGGGGGCGTGGTATTCATCGGATAAAGCCCAGCAAACTTTTTCGGGGAGGCGAGCCGGAATGGTAATGGCCATAATCCCGCCCGGACGCAGCACGCGGGTTAGTTCGGCTAAAGCGGCTTCGTCATTTTCGATGTGTTCCATGACCTCTGAAGCGATGATGCGATCAAAGGAGCCATCGGCGAAAGGTAGGCAGGTGGCGTCACCGACGGAGGTTTCCAGCATGGTGCCTTCGGGTATTTCTCCGTCGTCCCACATGACGGCACTGGTGCTACGTACCTGTACCAGTTCGTTATGCCCGAGGTCGCAGGCCACCACGTGAGCACCGCGGCGCAGCGCTTCGTAGGCATGGCGCCCAAAACCGCAGCCCAAGTCAAGCACTCGGTCGCCGGGTTGGAGCCCCAGTTGGTCGTAGCGCACGGTAAGCATTTAACGACCTGGGTGTTCAGAAAGAAGGATGCGGTATTGCTCAACGGTGCGGTCGGCGGTGTGGCGCCAACTCCAGTGGTCAATAACCCGTTGGCGGCCTTGTTGGCCAACGCGGGCTCGGGCCGCCGGGTCGTCGAGGGCGGTGCGGATCATGGAGGCCAGCGCTTCGGAGTCTCCGGGTGGTACTTGAAAACAGGTCTGGTTGTGGATGCCGGTTACCTCAGGCAGTGCCCCGCCGGTGGTAGCTATTAAGGGAACGCCGCAAGACATGGCTTCAATGGCCGGCAAAGAAAAACCTTCATAAAGTGAGGGCACCACGGCTAGTTCGGCTTCGCTGTAGAGCTCAACGATGCGTTCGTCGGGCACGCCATGCACCCAGGTCACGCAGTCGGTGAGGCCGAGTTCTTCAAAGACGTTGACGCTGGCGCTGTCCTCTTTGGGTTTGCCGATGATGACCAGTTCAATGGGTCGTTCGGTGCGGAGTTTGGCCACGGCCTCTAAAAGGTATTTGAGGCCCTTCATAGCCACATCGGCGCTGGCGGTGGTGACGATACGCCCCGGCACTCTTTGTACATGGTCTACCGGTTGAAAAAGCTCTGGGTCTACGCCTACCGGCACCACGTGGATGCGTGATGGGTCTACTTTGTGGTCGGCGGCAATATCTGACTTCGAGGACTCTGAAACGGTCATTACTCGGGCCATGCGTTTTGCTACTTGGGTTTGCATGCGGGTAAAGGCGTACCACCGGCGTTTGCCGAGGCGCTCCATCATGGTGCGGGCGTGTTCAATCTCTAAGCGTCGATCCACGGTGATGGGGTGATGAATGGTGGAAAGTACCGGCAGTTTTAACCGGTTTTGCATGAGCAGCAGCCCCCAACCTAAACACTGGTTGTCGTGGACCAGATCAAATTCGTTCGGGCGTTGGGCGAGGTGGCTCCAGGCCCGCATGCTAAAAGCCATGGGTTCAGAGAAGTTTCCGGTATTAAAGGACAGGGCTTCGGCGACATCCCATTTGGTTTTTAATTCCCAAATGCGGGCTTTGCGCATAGGAAAGTGATCGTTGTAAAGGTCAAGGCTGGGGAGGGTAACGAGGGGGACTTCTGTGTCAAGTACCGGGTAGGGCTGACCGGCTAAGACCTCAACGTGGTGACCCAGGTCAACTAAGGCTTTGGTGAGGTGGCGGGTGTAGACCCCTTGGCCCCCGCAGTGGGGCTTGCCTCGGTAAGCCAAAAAGGCAATGCGCAGCGAAGCCTCATCGCTATTTTTGGGGGAAGGTAGAGAAGTCATCCGTTAAGTGTGGCGGGACTTTGACCCGATTACTCCCCGGTAACTGGGTACCGTTGGTCACATGCGAGCATTAGTACAACGGGTAGAACAAGCATCGGTCACGGTAGGTACCGAAATTGTGGGAGCCATCGAAGCGGGCCTCTGTGTTTTGGTAGGGGTAACCCACGATGATGGCCCAGACCAAGCAAACCGTTTGGTAGAAAAATTAGCGGGGTTACGTATTTTTGATGACCCTCAGGGTGTCATGAACCTTTCGGTTGCTGACACCCAAGGGGCAGTATTAGTGATTAGCCAGTTCACCCTTTACGGCGATGTGCAAAAAGGAAAACGCCCTTCGTGGATGGCGGCCGCCCGCCCCGACCAGGCCGAACCACTAATTGAACAAGTGGTAGAGGGGCTCACTCAGCGAGGCATTATGGTAGAAACCGGTCGGTTTCGAGCCGACATGAAGGTGAAAATTTTGAATGATGGCCCGGTCACCTTGATGGTTGAAGTCTGACATGCCGGGGGTAGCTGGCGATCGTTTCGGCCAAGCCGCCGAAGACTATGTAAAACATCGCCAGGGTTTTCCGCCAGAAACGTTGCGGGCTTTAGCGAAGTCTGGGGTTGGGTTACCCGGTCAACGGGTGCTCGATGTGGGCTGTGGTACCGGTACGTTGGCTCGCCAGTTCGCCGCTCAGGGCTGCGTAGTCACCGGTTTAGATGTTGATCAACGCATGTTGGCCGCGGCGGCGCAACTGGCCCAAGAAGAGGGACTCTCCATCGATTGGGTTAACGCTTCGGCAGAAGACACCGGGCTAACCGAGGGGACTTTTACCACCGTTACTGCTGGACAATGCTGGCACTGGTTCGATGCACAAAGGGCCGGCGCCGAGGCCTATCGTTTGTTGCGGCCCGGGGGGCAACTCGCTATTTGTGGTTTTGACTGGTTGCCACAGGCCGACTCGGTGTCCGGAGACACCGAGTCTTTGATCCAGACCCATAACCCGGCTTGGGATTTAGGCGGGGTCCGAGACTACGAGACCCCTATTCGCGAAATGTTCGCCGCCTCTGGGTTTGTTTTTGTCGACTCGTTCAGCTTTGACCTTGATGTAGTTTATGCTCCCGCATCGTGGCGTCGCCGGGTGGCGGCCAGCGCCGGGCTTGTGAACCTCGCTGCAGAAGCAGCTGAGGAGTTCGACCAGCAACTGGCTACTTTACTGGCTGAGAAATACCCGGGCCCTCAGGTGGTAACTCCCCACCGGGTCTACGGATTTATTGCTCAGCGCCCGTCGGCGTAGCTTCTGGTTTTCGGTGCCCCCACAGAATCAAAAATACGCTCAAGATCAACAGAGGCCAGACCCCGACTTGAGTCGCCCAGGTTTGGCCTTGGCGAAGTTCCACCGTGGCGTGGAGCACTGCTTGTTCAGACACTGCGGTGCGTTGCTGTACTTGGCCTTGCGGATTGATGATGGCGCTAAACCCAGTGGGAGCGGCTTGAAGAACCCACCGGCCGGTTTCTAAGGCCCGCAGTTGACTGGAGGCCACTTGTTGGGTTTGCACCAAGGTAAGCCAGTAACTGGCCCCGTTGGTGGGGTTCAACAAAATCTGGCCCCCGTTTCCTATAGCGTCACGGGCTCGGTGAGCGAAGAAAATTTCCCACGAAACAGAAATCCCCAAGCGACCCAGCGAGGTATCGAGAATTGCGGGGTCTCGGCCGGGGTGTACATCTCGGGTCGGCAACATGTTGGCTGCCAAGGGTTCAATGAGCGACCGGAGGGGCACGAATTCGCCAAAAGGTACGGTGCGAACTTTGTCGTATCGGTCGGCTATCGTCCCGTCGTTTTCTACGGCCGTGGAGTAATTCAAGTTGGCGTCTGGGCGGCCGGGGTCCTGGTGAAACCACCCCGGGATCAGCACCGCATTGAGGCGTTGCGCTTCGGCGGTTAGCGCTTGATGCGCTTCATCTTGGTAGAGCCGGCTGGCTAGGCGTGACCCGTCCCCAGGGTCGGGAGAAGGGTTCACCACGTTTTCTGGCCACAGCACTAAATCAACCGGGGTGGCGACTTGTTGGTTAGCGGCCAACTGATTGGCAAAAACCACCGCAGCACCGGTAGCGGTAGCTCTGGTGCGCTGCGGGCCTCCCCCCTGCACCACGGCTACTTCAATGGTTCGCAGCACCTCGCCCCGAGGAGCCAAGGCAGCCAAGGAGCCAACGAACAGCAGCGCACCAAAGGCCACCCCTACGGTCAGGGCAGAACCCCGGGTTGCCTTTTTTCCATCAAAAAGAGAACTCAGGGCCACCCCAACAACGACCACTGTGGCTACCAGCAACAGCGATCCGCCCACCCGAACCACCGGGGCCAGCGGCCCGTTGGCTTGGCCAAGAGCCACGGTCGCTAACGGAACCCCACCAAAGGGGACGCTCCACCGAACGAATTCGGCCAAAGTGAATGCCCCGACCAAAGCAGGGCGTCGGCCTGACCCGGAAGGAACCACCAACGCAGCGACCCCAAACAAAGTGGCGTGCAAGCCAACCACCACCAGCCACCCACCGGGAGATAAATCCACCATCCATAACGTACCGATGGCTGTCCAAACAAGACCAAGAGCCAAGCCGCACCAGAAACGAACCCGCCTGGGTTGATGAGCGAGCAGTTGGTCAAAAAGCGCAAACCCGGCAAATGCTGCCGGCCACCAACCCCAGGGAGGGAGAGCAGCCACCACCAGCACCCCAGACAACAAACAAAAAAGGAGCCTCCGCCGCAATGAAAAAGTGTCCATAGGACTTAGTTGGTTAACCCCAACCGTTGAATGCCGCCGACCGGCCCAACGCCCCGGATGTCCACTTCGATTTCTTCAATCACTCGAAGCCACGAAGGTAAATCGGCGACATCGCAGTGCGCTAAAATTTGGCCTGGTTCGGCAATGGCGCAAAGTTTGGCCGCCAAGTTGACCGGTTCGCCGATGTAATCATCGCCTTCGTAGAGCAAAGCGGCGCCGGTAGCCAAGCCGATACGTACTTTGAAACCGGCGTCGGCAAAGTGTGCGATCAGGTGCCCGCCCCAAGCAATGGTTGGTGTGGGTTCGGTGCTGACCACCATGACCCCGTCACCCAACCATTTAGCTACCCGTACCCCGCGTTTGGCGGCCACATCTCGAGATATTTTGCGAAATTCGTCGAGCCATTCCACGGCGGCCAATGGGCCGTTGTCTCGGGTAAATGCGGTGAACCCGGTGAGGTCAGCAAAACAGAAGGTGCGTTCAATGCTCAGATACGAGGCCTCGGGGAGTTGTCCTGGGGGTTCGGTGCCGCTTCCGGTGCGGAGCCCTGCCCATTCCCGGGCTGGGGAGATTTCTGGATCCATAGGTCAATAGAACCACGCTGGCCGTCGTTTCTGACGGTTAAGCCAAGTTTTTCTTTAAAAAAAGTTAAGAAATAAAATTTTTGGCGGCTTGAAAACCTGAATTAATACAAGCGGGTACCCCGACCCCGTGGTGAGCGGCGCCGGTAACCACCAGACCGAGGGCAGATTCCGCCAGGTCGCCGGCCAACTGCGCCATCTGATCAGCGTGACCAACCGGAAATTGCGGCAAAGAATCCGGCCAGGGAGAGATGCGCGTTTCGCAAGGTGGAGCTTCGACCCCCAACGTGGTGGCCAGGTCTTTGCGCAACCCGTCGATGAGCGCTTGGTCGTCTAAAGCAAGATGTCGTTGGTCGTTGATGCGCCCGGCGGAGACACGCAAGATCTCTTTTTCCGGGTGATGCAAATGCGCCCACTTGCTTCCTGAGTAGGAACAAGCGGTCATAAGCAGCCCGGCCGACTGAGGAACCAAAAAACCGCTTTGATCGACTGCTGCCTGAAGGTCTCGCCGATGGTAAGCAAAGGTAACCAAGGTGGCTGAAGCGTGTTCAATGCCGGCCAAAGTTTGGGCACTGGGTTGATGCAAAGGAGCGACTAGAGGGGCCGCCGCAAAAGAAGGAACGGTGAGGATTACTCCATCAGCTCGAAAGTCTTCACCTGGGGTATGTATCGTCCATCTTTTATCACCGGCGGTGAGCGCCGTAACGGGGGTGCTGAGTCGTAAGCGATCACCAAGTTGATCCACCAACGCCGAAACCACCCGTTGCATGCCTTCGGGGTGAGCGTTAAAAACCGCAGCGCCTGGTTTTGCTTGGGCAAGTTGTTGGCGAAAACTGGCCAACATGCCTTCTGGGTGACGCCCCGCGGCCAGCAACTGCGGTGCCATAGCGGCGCAACTCATGGCATCGGCTTCACCGGCGTTGATCCCCCCGAGCAAAGGGGCCACCAATCGTTCGAACACGGCATCGCCCACACAGGAGCGCACGACGGCACCGATGCTGAGATCGCCTTCGGGAAGGGGTTGGTCAGGCAGGCCCGGCCCCGACAAGCGGGCTAAATCGTCGTCGGGCAAAATCCCCGGAGCCACCGCCTCAGGGTAAAGAGGAACACCTAACACGTTGGGCGAAGGGATAGGCCGCAAGGCTTGGTCCAGCCATAACGAGGCGTGCCGGGCCGCCGGAGCCACCAGTTCATCTGCTAAGCCCAGTTCATTACACAGTTGCGTACCCCACGGCACCCGCACTAAAAAAGAATCGGCCCCTTCGTCTACCGGTAGCCCAGCGAATGTATTGGTTATGAGTTTGCCTCCGGCCCGGTCAGCAGTTTCTAAAACGGTGACCTCAACATCGGGGGCATCGTGGAAAAGGCGATGAGCAGCCGATAAACCGGTGATGCCGGCACCGACAATCACCACCCGACGGGTCATGAGACCGCCGGAGGGTTCAAAGGAAAGCGATGCACCTGGTCGATGACTCGTTCCAAGACGGCGGGGTCGGTATCGGGCATGACCCCGTGACCTAAGTTAAAAATATGGCCCGGGTGATGGTCGTTTTCTTCAAGGACTTCAGTGACCGCTTGTTCCACCACCTCTGGTGGAGCAAAACAAATTGCCGGGTCAAGGTTGCCTTGCAAAATAGCTTGCGGCCCTAAACGGCGCCGAGCTTCGCCCAGCGGCACTCGCCAATCCACTCCCATTACGGTGGACCCGGCTTGAGCCATCAAAGGGAGGATCTCGCCGGTGCCCACCCCAAAGTGAATGGTGGGCACATCAAGGTCGTCCAGGGCGGCAAAAACTCGTTTGCTGTAAGGCAAAACATGAGTCTGGTAATCCTTGGGGCTTAAGGCTCCGGCCCAACTGTCAAAGAGTTGGATGGCCGCGGCGCCTGCGTTTATTTGCGAGCGTAAAGAAACAACGGCAAGGTCTACCAAACGGCTCATGAGGGCATCCCAAAGGGCGGGTTGCCCCAGCATGAGCGCCTTGGTGCGGGTGTAGGTGCGGGAGGGGGCGCCTTCGATGAGGTAAGAGGCCACGGTAAAGGGGGCCCCAGCGAAGCCAATAAGCGGTACCGAAAGTTCTTCAACTAAAAGACGCACCGTTTCTAAAACATGAGGGGTGTCGGCTTCGGGGTCTAAGGGGCGCAGGCGTTGGAGGTCACTTTCTGAAGCAAACGGTTGGGCCACCACGGGGCCCAAACCCGGTTGAACCTCTACCCCAAAACCGATGGCTTGGGCCGGCACCACAATGTCGGAATACAAAATGGCGGCGTCGGTGCCGTACCGGCGTACCGGCTGCAAGGTGATTTCGGCGGAGAGTTCCGGGTCGGCAATGGCCTCTAAAATGCTGCCCGGGCCCCGTACTTTCCGGTATTCGGGGAGCGACCGGCCGGCTTGACGCATGAACCACACCGGGGTGTGGGCATGGGGTTCGCCTCGGCAAGCGGCCAGAAATACTGAATCAGGGTAAGAGGTCATGATGAATGATTTTCTAAAAGCGTTCGCCCGGTGGCTGAACGAGGGTGAGCCAGATGGGCCAGAGTAGAGATACGGGCCGCCGAACAGACGGCAGCGGCATTATGGGTGGCTAAGTTGCTGGCTTCCCTTACCGCAAGATCGTCAGCGGTGGGCTGAAAAACCAGTACCGGGGTGCCGCTGGCTCGAATAGCTTCAACCTCGCGGCGCAAGGTGCGGCTATGCCAAGCACGCCCTAATGGCCCGCCGGGCCACGACGACTGCTGCGCCACGGCGGTCATGGAAGAAGAAATGACGACTAGATCAAACCCCAAACCCGCCACCAGACTGGCGTTGGTGGTTGAGTGCACTCCACCATCTACGTAACGCTGCCCGTTAATGACGGTGGGTTCAAAGTAACCCGGAATAGCAGAAGAGGCTTGAACAGCAGGCCCGAGGTCGGCCGAAATATCGTCCCGCCCAAAAACCACCCTTTGCCCAGACTTCAGGTTCACTGCGCAAATCCATGTAGCAGCATCCGGCCAAGGCTCGGGGTGCGACTCACTTATCCGAGCGGCTAAAGCCGAACCTTCAACGGTGCCTTCATGAAGTACCCCGGTTAAAGAAACTACCGGGCGTGGCCTGCCGCGCCCAAAAATGCCGCGTACCAGAAGGGCCGGGTTGGCGGGCCGTCGGTTGGTTGGCGGGGGAGGGTTTTCGGGGAGATCTAAACGAGTGGTGACTCGATCGCTTATGGCTTGACCTTGGGCGCTTAACGGCGTCTTGTTGTAGTAGGCGGCATGGTCGGTAGCGGAAAGACCAGCACGCAAGGTGGCGGCGGTGCTGGCCCCTGCAGAGGTGCCCACCAGAAGGTCGGCGCTTCGAGCATCCCACCCGGTGGCCTCTTCTAAAGCAGCCAACACCCCGGCGTGATGGGCTGCTCCGGAGGTTCCTCCGGCGCTTAAGACGAGTCCGATAGTGGTCATGTAAACATCGTGGCAGGACAAAACAAAAAAACGACGCCTCAGACACCGGATTGCCAAGATATTCCGCCGCTAGACTCAATCTTCGGTCAAAACAGGTCTTCTTCGACGAAGAAATGCCGTTTATTTTCCGATGAGAGGGCCTATGCATCCAGAACTCGAAGCAGAACAGGAGTACGTCGATGCGGCGTATGAGCTCCTTGAAGCGGCGCGTCAACGGGCCTTGAAACTTACCGGCATGGTTGAGGTAGGTCGAGGCGGCACAAACCAGGCTCGTTTTGAACGAGAGTCAATTTGGGAGTCGGTGGCTAACCGACTGAGCGAACTTGAACTCGGTGAGGCGGCGTTGATCTTTGGCCGCATTGATCAAGAAGACGATGCCGGGGAGGGCCGTTTTTATATTGGCCGGGTTGGGGTGTGGGATGAAAAACAAGACCCAATAGTTGTGGACTGGCGAGCTCCGATAGCTGAGGCCTTTTACCGAGCGACCGGCCCGATGCCTATGGGTCTGCAACGTCGCCGACATTTCATTAGTCGCCGCCGCCAATTGCTGGGCTTAGAGGACGAACTGTTCGGCGACTTAGAGCGTTTCCGAACCGAAGATGGCCAAGGGTTGCGGGGTGAAGGTGCGCTTATTGCGGCGCTAGAGACCGAACGCACGGGCCGCTTGGGCGACATCGTAGGCACCATCCAAGCGGAACAAGACGCCATTATTCGCGCCCCTCTGCCGGGAGTGCTGGCCGTTCAAGGGGGCCCAGGTACCGGCAAAACGGTGGTGGCTCTGCATCGGGCGGCCTATTTGCTTTATACTCACCGGTTTCCTCTGGAGGGCCAAGGGGTGCTGGTGGTGGGACCCAATCGGCTATTTTTGGCTTACATAGAACAAGTTTTGCCCTCCTTGGGGGAGGCCGGTATTGAAATGGCTTCGGTGGCCGACTTGGTGGGCCGCACTTGGGTAGACGACCGCCGAGACCCTGAAGCGGTGGCCTTACTCAAAGGCGACTTGCGGATGATTCGTTTTATTACTCGAGCGGTACGAACCCGCCAGCGCCCCTTAAGGGCAGACCTTCGCTTGGGTTTTGGACTGCAATGGTTAACGGTTTCTGTTGAGCAGTCGGCGGCCATGGTGGCTGAAGCGCAGCGCCGTTTTCGCACCCATAACGCCGGACGGAAATACATAGTGGCCGAACTGTTTGCTGCGTTGGCGGCCAGCAGCAACGAGGACCTCGACCCGGAAGGTTTAGCGGAGCGTTTGGGATCCAACCTGTTGGTACGGGAAGCTTTGGAATGGATGTGGCCGGTGCTTACTCCGGCTCAATTATTGAACGATTGTTTCGGCTCCCGGGCTCTGATTCAAGCCGCCGATCGGCAACTCAATAAAGATCAAGTTGAAGCGCTGTTTTGCCCTCGCCGACCAAATGCAGCAGAGATCCGCTGGTCGGCTTCAGATGCGCCGCTACTTGACGAAGCCCGGGCTGCCCTTGGGCCTCGTCCGGGCCGTCGCTCTACAGATTCAGTTCGCACTTACGGGCACATTGTGGTCGATGAGGTGCAAGACCTTTCGCCAATGGATCTACGCATGTTGAAGCGGCGTTCGTTAAATGGGTCAATGACCGTGGTCGGCGACATTGCCCAGGCCACCGGAGCTTGGGCGCAAGATAATTGGGACAATATCTTGCAGCATTTGCCCAATAAAGAACCGGTGCGGCGCTATGAACTAACGGTGGGTTATCGCATTCCGGCGCCCCTTATGGAAATGCCCAACCGAGTATTAGCGGCCGTGGCCCCGAATTTATCCCTGCCTCAGGCGGTACGTAGTGAGGGTGCGCTCCCTCGGGTGATAGCGGCCCGGTTTGATGACCCGACGCAGGGTTTGGTGGCCACGGTGGCAGAGGAGTCTGCGGCAGCGGGGGCCGGCAACGTTGCGGTAATCGTGGCTGCTTCGCAGGTGGAGGAAGTTGAAGCCTTGCTTGAAGCGGCGGGGGTTTCGTTTGGCCGCCCGACTCGTCAGGGGCTGGATTCTTCGGTGGCCGTGGTGCCGGTTAATTTGGTAAAAGGCTTGGAAGTTGATGCTGCAGTAGTGGTGGAACCGGCTCGAATAGTGGCCGAACAAACCCAGGGCCTGCGGTCTCTATTTGTGGCGCTTACTCGAGCGACCCAACGAGTGGCTATTTTGCATGAAGAGCCGTTACCTGCCCCCCTTGGGAAATAGTTCTCTGGTGCTTGTCACATGGCCTGTTGCCCGTTAGCGGTGAGATATTTAGTGATGAGAGATGGCTTCCAGCACATTGAGACGAGCCGCTCGTCGAGCGGGCAAAATGGCGGCCAACAAGCCGAATACTGCGGCGATGACTAAGTATTGCAGGAGTTTGGCCACCGGCACCGACACCACGTCAACGAAGGTCTCGGGAATAGCGGCAATAGCGGCTAATCCAAAGAGCACACCCATCGCTACCCCCAGCACACCGCCGAAGAGAGCAATGATTACGGCTTCCCAGCGCACCATGCGTCGGAGTTGTCGGCGGGTCATGCCGACGGCCCGCAGTAACCCCAGTTCTCGGGTGCGTTCATAAACCGAGAGAGCCAAGGTGTTGGTGATGCCCAGCACCGCGATGAGCAACGAGAGACCTAAGAAAACGGTGATGATGGCCAAAAGTTGGTCAAGTTGGGCCTCCATGGATTGACGCAACTCCAAAGAGTTTTCTACGGTGGCTTGTGGAAACTCGTTGCTGATCGTCTCTACTGCAAAACGCGCCTGCTCAACATTGGCTACCTCGTTGAAGGCCACCGACATGGAGTTATCAATAGACCGAGGGAGGTATCGATCGAAAGTGCCGTTGTCGACCACCCAGTTGCCCAACATAGAGGAGTCTTCAAAAATGGCGCCCACCGAAAAAGTGACCGACCGTTCGCCAGGGAACTCTGCCACCACCAGAGAGCCTATTTCTAGGTTGAGGTCGCCCGCCGGGTCAACATGCACCAGCAGACTTTCGGTAGCCCCGTTTACCGGAGGGTTAGCGGAGAGTCCAGAAACAAGCTGTAAATCAAGGTGGTCATCCAAGTAGGCGAGGTCAGCACTAAAGACGTCTTTGACGCTGTCTTCTATGCTCATGGCCCCTATGCCGCCGCGGTAAACCACCAGCGAGTCAATGAGTTCTGGTTGGTTTTGGGTGAGGTCTCTAAGACCCAAAGCCAAGTTGTCGGGGAGACCCGACATTGGGTCAAAACTGCCGGTGTAAATAAAGAGGTCCGAGCGAACGCTTTCGTCCATTGCCCCCACGAAGGTGGCTTTCATGGAATCGCTGACCACGGCGGCCAAAGAAACAAGCGCTAAACCAACGGTGAGCGCTGCGGCGGTGGCGGCGGTGCGCCGTGGCGAACGGCGAGCGTTTTCTCGGGCTAAACGGCCCGGGATTTTGAAAAGTTTTTCAATAGGCCAACCCAGAAGGTCGGCAATAGGGCGAGCGATAACCGGGCTAAGCAGGTAAACGCCGAGAAAGATGCCCAATGCGCCGAGCCCCAAAGAAAGAAGCAGCGGACGAGTGGCAAGATCACCAGCCATGCCGAGCGCTAAAAGGGCCACCCCAGATAAGGCCATGAGTCCACCCACTTGCAGGCGGCGACGTAAACCCGTGGGGGTAAGGCGCACGTCGTCTCGTAGGGCGGCTACCGGCGAGATGGTGCGTACTTTACGGGAAGGCCCAATGGCGGAGCCTAAGGTAGCCCCGACCCCCACTAGGGTTGCCACCACGATGGTGCGGGGGCGAATCGGGAGGGCCCCGGGGAGGTTGCCAAAATCTAAAGCGACCAAAAGAAACCGCAAGAAGGTCGCTAAGAAGTAACCAACGACCAGCCCGATAACGGTGGCGACAGCGCCGATAATCACCGCTTCACCACGTACCGACCGGCTGACTTGGCGGCCGGTGGCCCCTAGCGCTCGAAGTAACGCCAACTCCCGCACTCGTTGGCCCAAGACGATAGAAAAAGTGTTGTTGATGATGAAGGTTGAAACCACTACGGCGATGATGGCGAAGGCCAACAACACGCTAGAGATGATGGAGACAAACTGATCGAAGTCTTCTTGGGTTTCGTCAACGATGGTTTCGAAGGTGACTACCTCAAGGGTGGCGCCAAAATAAGGGGCTAAAAGTTCTTGGATTTCCGGTGAATAGGTAGGTAGGTCAAGAAGGAATTGCCCCATGGCTTGGTCAAGTCCGGTTTGAATTTCGGCCATTACTTGGTGGGCGTCGGCGCCCTCATCAAGCAGAATGTCTACTTGGCTAAGCAAGCCTTCCATGTTGAGGAACTCTTGGGCGGTGCGCAGCTCAAAAGTGGAGATAGAGGCCCCAACAGTTTTGTTTTCGTCAGGGGCACCAAAGTTAAACTGCCCCACCAAGGTGAAGTCTCGGTTTCCGGTGGAACTACTTACCGAATAAACCTGCCCCAAAACCATGTTGTTTATGGTCACACTGCGGTTATCAAGAGCGAACTCTCCGATTAGCGTGGGGTCGTCTTTTAACGAACCCAACCATTGAGGAGCCCGGCCACCGGTGAGGTAGGTCTGCGTAAGTTCTGGTATTTCACCGTGGTTGCCGCCAAATTGTGGGCCGTTACCAGGAATGGGTGCGGCTACTCCGTCGACACCCACCACGATGGGTGCTACTTGTGGAACAAGAATTCCCGGGGCTACAGCGGCTACTCCGTCTATGTCGGAGGTAACAAACTTCAGTACGCCTTCGGGCACCGGGAGGCGGTTCATGCGGCTGCCTTCACCGACCGAGGTGCGGATGGTTAGGTCGCTTTGGCCAGCGATGTCGTTAGCTAATTCGTCAAAGGTGTCGCGAATGTGGTCGGTCAGGAAAAAAGAAGTGGACAGAAAAGCCACCCCCAAAACCACGGCCAGCGTGGTGAGGGCGTAACGCAATTTACGGCGCAAAATATTACGCAGGGTAAGACGAAACACGGGTTAACTCTCGAGGTCTTTGATCTTGTCAAAAATGGCGTCCGAGGTGGGGTTGGCCATTTCATCAACAATGTACCCATCGGCCAGAAACAGCACGCGGTCGGCGCGGCTGGCGGCTCCCGCATCGTGGGTCACCAGGACCAGTGTTTGGCCCAGATCGTCTACCGCCGAACGCAAAAAGCTCAGCACTTCGGACCCAGTGGTGGAATCTAAATTGCCGGTCGGTTCGTCAGCAAAAATAATGGAAGGCTGAGAGACCAAAGCCCGAGCTACGGCCACCCGTTGTTGCTGCCCGCCGGAAAGTTGGTCAGGACGGTGATCTAGGCGGTCGCCGATCCCTACCGCTGAAATAACTTGTTCTAGCCACTCCGGGTCGGGTTTTTCCCCAGCCAGATCTAAAGGCAAAGTCAGGTTCTCTAGAGCATTAAGGGTGGGTAAAAGATTGAAAGATTGAAAAATGAAGCCCACCTCGTGGCGCCGCAACAAGGTCAACTGGCGTTCCGAAAGCGACCCTAAATTGGTGTCGCCTAAAAAGACTTGGCCGCTGGTCAAAGTGTCAAGACCGGCCACACAATGCATAAGGGTGGACTTTCCCGACCCCGACGGGCCCATGATGGCCGTGAATTGGCCGGTAGTGAAATCGACGGTCACCTCGTCAAGGGCACGCACCTCGGTGGTCCCATCGCCGTAAATTTTGGTACCGCCAACAACCCGAGCGGCTGACCGTTGATGTTTAGTTTCGTTCATAAGAGGAAGGTTACGAGATGAATAAAATAATAAATGCTGAGGCCGAGATAGTTTTACGCCCCGCCCCACCCACAGACCTCTTTGACGTGTTAGCTCTTAACAACGAAGCAGTCCCGGCTGTGAACCTTTTAGAAATCGCAGACCTGGAAAGGTTCGCCGAGGTTGCGCACGCTTTTTTAGTAGGAGAAATCGAAAGCCGCATTCAGGGGTTTTAATTGGGTTGGAAGGCGCTGGCTTGGCTTATCCCAGCGCAAACTACCAATGGTTCAGCAGTCGTTACGACCGTTTCCTTTATGTCGATCGAGTGGTGGTGGCTCCACCAGCATTCGGGCGAGGCATGGGCCAAGCGTTCTATCGGGCATTTATTAACCAAGCCGCCGACCACCCGGTGCTTTGTGCGGAGGTAAATACCCGGCCCCGCAACGAACGGTCTCTGGCCTTTCACACCGCCTTCGGGTTTGAACCAGTGGGGAACCAAGACACCGAAGGAGACACCAAAACGGTGCAAATGTTGGCGCGAGATTTAGCAGTGCCTAACAAGGAATAAGGCGTGTGCCAGACGGCCGGTGGCCTTGGATGCCGCACGACCAGCAGGGGTCACCAACATGGCCGCGCCATCTGACCTCGCAGGAACGGCAAGCTAGCCCAACCCAGTCGGCAGTGTCTTGAAAATCGGTCGGCGGGTTAGCGGCCCATTGGAGAGCCAAAACAGGGTGCGGTGCGGGCCAAGAAGCCATGATTGGCACCCTAATAAAGCATTGAAGCCTATTGGGTGACCCTGAGGGTTTGGCTTGGCTTTTCGGCCTCTAGCCTCTTGGGTGCGCCGCTAAACGGTGGCGACGAGAATTTCAGGAGAATACTGTGAACGATCAGACCAGCGACATCCCAGAAGTAGACGGGTCCAGCCCACGACGAACCGACTTTGTCGGCCAGCCGCCCATGATCATTGATCCAGAAAAAACCTACACAGCAGAAATGGTGACCAACGCCGGCACCATGACCATTCACCTCAATGCAGCGTTGGCCCCCAAAACAGTAAACAACTTTGTTTACTTGGCTCGCTGGCATTACTACGACGGCATTATTTTTCACCGGGTAATCAACGGGTTCATGATTCAAGGTGGCGACCCCACCGGTACGGGCCGCGGCGGACCGGGCTACCAGTTTGCTGACGAACTCCCTGCACCAGGCCGCTACGAGATCGGTTCCCTCGCTATGGCTAACGCCGGGCCCAACACCAACGGCAGTCAATTCTTTATCGTGACCGGCGCGAGCGGTTGTGGCCTACCGCCGCAGTACTCCTTGTTTGGGCAAGTCCTCAAAGGGCTCGAAGTTGCCGAAGCCATTCAAAATGTAGCCACCGCTCCCGGTGACCGCCCGGTGGCTGATGTGGTCATTGAATCCATAACCATCACTGAGTCCGAGGCTTCTTAAATGGCTGCAGCATTTGGCATTGAACGGGTCGGCGTCGTAGGCGGCGGCCAAATGGGCGGCGGCGTGGCTGAGGTTATGGCCAAAGCCGGGCTCCCTACCGTGGTGCGAGAAATCAGTGCCGAAGCTGCCGAAAAAAGCCAAGCAGGTATCGAACGTTCTTTAGCAAAAGCTTTAGAACGCGGAAAACTTGACGAAGATGCTCATGGGGCGACCCTGGCCAACTTGTCTTACACCACCGAAATGGCCGACCTCGCTCATTGTGATTTGGTAGTAGAGGCCGTGGTGGAATCTTTCGACCTCAAGGCGAAAATATTTGCTGACCTCGATGCGGTGCTGGCCTCGTCGGAAGCCATATTGGCTACCAACACTTCGTCAATACCCATTATCGATATTGCCATGAGTACGGCTCGCCCGGAACAAGTTATTGGGATGCATTTTTTCAACCCAGCTACCATCATGAAACTGGTAGAGGTTATTCCATCGGTGCGCACCGATGCTTCGGTGACCGAACGCATCACCGGTTTCACCACCGAGGTCATCAACAAAACGGTAGTGGCCGCCCAAGATCGGGCCGGTTTTGTGGTCAACATGTTGTTGGTCCCTTACCTGTTGGCGGCCATGAAAATGTACGAAGCGGGATACGCCACCGCCGAAGACATTGATGCCGGCATGAAACTCGGTGCAGCGCACCCGATGGGCCCCCTAGAACTCAGTGACATGATCGGCCTCGACACCATGATGCTGGTCGGAGAAACCTTGTTCGAAGAATACGGCGACGCCTCTTACCTTCCGCCACCATTGTTGAAACGCATGGTGGCTGCTGGGCATCTCGGCCGTAAATCTGGCCAAGGGTTTTACGACTACCGCTAAACCGGTGTCGGTTGGTCCACGATACGGGTAGCGAGCAGAGCGGCCACGATGGCCACGGCCGCAGCACCCAGATGCAAAAATAAGAACCAAGTGCCATCTACGTGATCGCCCATGAGGGCGGTAAGCACGGTGATGCCTAAGGCAGCCCCCACTTGCTGCACCATATTGATGGTTCCCCCGGCGATGCCCAAGTCTTGGTCGCCCACTGCGGTGGTCACGGCGTTGGTAACAGCGGCTCGGATGTAACCGCTGCCTGCCCCGGCCAATGCGGCACCAGAAATAAAGACAAAAAGCCAATGCTGTTGGGCGCCTATCCCGGCGATCACCATGGCTCCGGCAAAAACCAGCATGCCGGTGACCGCAACTTTTTTAGCGCCCCGTAGTGGGTCATGATGGCCCCCTAAGCGAGCTGCTAACGCAAAGGTGAGGGGGCGAGGCAGCATAAGTAATCCGATAATGGTGGGGCGAAACCCCCAAAGGCGCGCCAGCAAAAAAGGCGCCATAACCATGGCCCCCATGTAGCCCGCTTGCATAACTGCTTGAGACAAAATTGGGTAGGTGAAGTTGGGGCGGCGAAGGAATTCCGGGGGAAGCAACGGAGAAGACGTGCGATGCTCAATGATGGCAAAAGCGGCGAGCGAAAGTGGAGCCACCACGAGGCAGGCCAACACGATGGGGTGCCCCCAGCCCCAGGCGATACCGCGGTTGATGCCTAAAAGTAGGCCGCTGACCCCAACGCCCAAAGCAAACGAGCCGGGGAGATCAAATCGCACACCGGGCCGCGTGGGGGTTTCTGGGACCACCAGCAGGGCTAAGCAGAGGGCAATCAGCACGGCGCTCCCTTGAACTACGAACAAGGCTCGCCACCCCAGCCATTCAATAAGTGGCCCGCCGGTGACTACGCCAACTGCGGGGGAAAGTGCCACCACGGCGGCCCATGTACCGAGTGCTTTCGAACGGTCGCGGCGAGGGAAAATACTGACGATCATGGCCATGGTGGAAGGCCCGGCCGAGGCCATGGCAGCTTGGGCCAGGGTACGTAAAACGATGAGCGAGGTAATGTCCCAAGCCAGTGAGGTGGCTAAAGAAAGCACGGCACCCAAGGAGAAGCTTAAGAGAAAAGTACGGCGGTGTCCGTAAAGGTCGCCAAGTTTGCCGGCAATGGGGGTGATGACGGCAAAAGCCAACAGGGGGGCGGCGATCACCCAAATGATGGTGTCATCGGTGGTGCCGATTTGGGTAGCGATACGGGGCAAGGACGCTGAAAGCACGGTGACCGGGTAGCTACCGGTAGCTGTGCTGAACAAAGCAACGTAAAGCACCCACTGCCGGTAGTTGGGTCGTTGTTTAATGTGGTTGCGGCGAGCGGTCAGCCCACGGCCGCCATGGTCGCCTTTACTCATGTGGGTTTACCTTAGATCAGCAAAGAATTTACTACAGCATGGGGCGTCCGGTCAGGTGTCACCGCGGAGAGCCTATTACGGTCAAGTTATGGAAAAAGATGGTCAAAAAAATGTTGCCCCTATCGGCTTGGTGGTTAACCCCCGGTCGGGGACAGATGTGCGCCGCGCTATCGCCGCTGCAGGAAGCGTCACGGTGGCCGACAAAGCCAATATTGTGCGACGGGTGGTGTTGGGGGCAGTTGAAACAGGAGCGCACCGTTTTGTTGTTCACGGTGACCCGCACGGCATTGTGCGCCGGGCTACCGAAACCATTAAAGGTCTTGACCTGGATTGGGTGGGTACGGAGTTGACGTTCACTGAACGCGACACCTACCACGCCGTGGAGTGGATGCGCAATGCTGGTTGTGCGGTGGTTTTGGTACTGGGGGGCGATGGGACGAATCGGGTGGCCGCTCAATCCTGGCCGGATATCCCGGTGATCCCCGTGTCTACTGGCACCAATAATGCTTTCCCGGTTTTTGTGGAAGCCACGGTGGCCGGTGCGGCCGCAGGGCATGTAGCAACCGGCCGAGTAGCTATCGGTGAGGTGGCGGGGCCGGCGAAGGTCGTTCGCCTTGATGTTTGGGATGACCAAGGGAACCTTGAAGAACCAGACTTGGCCTTAATCGATGCGGTGTCGGTAGATGACCGTTACGTCGGTTCGTTGGAGCTTTTTGACCCGAAAACTTTAGGGATTGCGGTGTTGACTCGAGCAGACCCGGCTTCGGTTGGTTTCGCGGGGGTTGGTGGATTGGTGGAAGAGATCACCGCCGATGATGATGCGGGGTTGTTGATTCGTTTTGCCCCGCCTGCAGCAAGCGAACGAGTATTGCGAGGTCCGACAGCCCCCGGCCATTACGACGACCTTGGGCTTCAGGAGGTGCGACGTCTTGAACTTGGTGAACGGGTGAGGGTAGAGGGTCCAATCTTGTTGGCTTTTGATGGCGAACGCAAAAGGCGTTTAGCGGAAGGCGCCCAGGCCGAATTATGGGTTGAACGCAACGGGCCTTGGGTCATTGATGTGGCAACCGCTATGCGCCAAGCGGCCGCCCAAGGTAGTTACCTAAGAAATAAATCGCTCGGCTAATAGGGCAGGGAGTTCACTAAAAGAGTCCAATACCGGAAAGTCCACGCCGACTAAAGATGCGTCGTCGGCGTGTTCATGCCCCCAAGTGGTGTGGTGAGGTATATGTATGGCTTGGGCCCCCAAAGAAATAACCGGGAGTACATCGGAAGGCACGGAGTTGCCGACCATGGTGAACTGGGTGGGTTCAACCCGGTGTCGTTGCAAAAGAGCGCCATAGGTGTGAGGGTCTTTTTCTCGCACTACCTCAACAGCCCAAAAATGATCCACGATGCCGCTATTTAAAATTTTGCGATGCTGGTCGGTGGGGTCTCCTTTGGTGATGAGCATCAAGCGGTGGCTTTCCCCAAGAAGGTGCAGGGTGTCGGCCACCGTCGGTAAAAGCTCAACCGGGTGATCAATGAGGGCTTGACCGGTAGACAGTATTCGAGAAATCCGTTGGGCGTCAATAGTGCCTTCGGTCAGGTTGATGGCCGTCTCGATACAAGAAAGGGTGAAGCTTTTTATGCCGTACCCGTAGCGTTCAATATTGGTTCGTTCAAGAGCGAGGAGAGAAGCATCAACTTGTTCTCCGTCGGCCCAAGGGGAAAGGATCTGTCGAAATTCACCTTGGGCCGTATCGAAACGTGCCTGGTTTTCCCAAAGGGTGTCGTCGGCATCGAGGCCGAGTACGGGGCGGTTAATCATGCGTTGAGCATAGAGGGCGAAGGTGTGGGCTGGGGTGTCCCCGATTGAGGTCGGCGCTGAGGCTAGCGTTTCCCTTATGCGCCACCTATGTATGCGACCAGCTTGTAACGGCCCTGCCGTTGTGTTGGTCATCATGAACCACAGCAATTTGACTTTTACCGTTCGCGACCCGGGGGAAATTGATGGCCCGGGCCGGGTTGCTCTTTGTGAGGTCCATTTGGATCGTATGAAGGCGCCGCAGGGTTGGGATATTTTGGATGAACGCCCGGGCGGCGATGTGGTGGCTTTTGTGCGACCTGGCTCGCTGGTGGGAAACCTGGTTGACCCGACACCAACTGCGCCTCGTCCGGTTGTTGAAGCTACTCACCCTTTGCGTAATCGTTTGGCAGAAGAAAACGACGGCGAAACGCTTGATCCCGCTCCGGAGCCGACTCGTACCCCGTTACTGGCTCGAGCATTTTTGGGGGTAGATCGTCATCCAGCATCGCCCATTGGTTCGGCCGATGATTTTGATTGGGATCAACGAGATTTGCTTGGCGAAGACGACGATGAGCAAATGTCTTTAGATGATTTTGACCCCGATGGGTTAGACCTCGCTTAAGTTCTTGTGAGACGGCGTTGATCATGCGCCGCATTTTTACGGTGTTGATGCTTTTGGCCGGGGTGATGGCTGGAGTCATTGGGTTTTCAACAAGCGACGTTGATGAAGCAGTTATCGAGCCGCTTCCAGTTCTGCCCGTTGTCACTAGTGCGCCGCCGACTACGAGTTCTCCGCCGCCGGTTCTTACCGTACCGGTGGTGCTCGCTACGACGACTACCACCACACTGCCGCCTTTTTCTGGGTGGGTTGACCCGTTAAGTATCGGCCAACCGTGGGGCAACACGGTGTCGGGGGTCTTGACTTTTCGCGGCTCACCGACCCGTCGGTGGCATGGCGAGGGCCCGGTGCCTCAAGAGCCAGAAAGAGCGTGGCGTTTTCCTGCTGGTCAGGCCATGTGTTCAACGAGCAGCGTCTTTGGGGTAGATGAACAGTGGTGTGGTATGGGCTGGACTGGCCAACCGGCGATTTTTGAACGTGGGGAAATCACTTGGCTGGTTTTTGGGGCCTATGACGCCAAGGTGCATTTTTTGAATGCGGAAACCGGTGAGCGACTGCTGCCAGATTTCGTTACTGGGGACATAATTAAGGGTTCGGTAACTGTGGATCCGGATGGTTTTCCGCTGGTCTATACCGGTTCGCGAGACAACTATCTGCGTGTATTGGGTATCGAAGGGGACGAAGCGGTGGAGTTGTGGCGGTTGCATGCCTATGACGTGTCGCCCACCAAGTGGAACAACGACTGGGATTCTGCACCTTTGGTCATCGACGACTATTTATTTGCTGGGGGAGAGAACAGCCGGTTTCATATCATTAAGTTGAATCGGGGTTATGACGATTTGGGGCAGGTCACGGTGGAGCCAGAGTTGTTGTGGGATTTTGCTGGTTGGGATGAGCAGCTTCTTTCGGCGGTGGGATCCAACGTGTCTATCGAAATGTCGCCGTTGATTTTGGGCGATGTGCTTTACTTTGCTAATTCTGGTGGGTTGGTGCAGGGGTGGAACATCGGCGGGCTTAAAGATGGGGTGGAGCCGCATCGGGTGTTTCGTTTTTGGGCTGGCGACGATGTAGATGCCAGCATTGTTCCTGATGATGAAGGGTTTCTCTATGTAGGGGTGGAGTACGAGCGCAGCACCGAGAGGTCTAAAGAGGTGGGTCAGATCATAAAGTTGGATCCTGGCAACCCAGATGATCCGGTGGTGTGGTCGGTGCATGACCGGCCTTATGTGAATTCGGGGGTGTGGGCTACCCCGGCCATTTATGAGGATTTGGTTATTGTGCCTACTGACCAAGGATTGGTACATGGCATTGATCGGGCGACCGGGGAGATCCGTTGGTCGTTGGATTTGCCTGGTCCGACGTGGTCGTCGCCCACCATTGTGGATGGAGTAATGGTTATGGGCGATTGCTCGGGCAGGGTACGCGCTTTTGATGTTTCGGATACGTCAGTAAGCCCGCCGGAGTTGTGGCAGGTGACGACGGGCGCTTGTGTGGAGTCTTCGGTAACGGTGTGGAAGGGCTCGGTTTATTCGGGTTCGCGAGATGGTTTTCTTTATGCGTGGCGCGATTTAGTTTTGGCTGACGAACCGGGCTAGGTTCTGTTTGGCTTGAGGCACCGTGTCTTGGGTTTAAGAGAGGTTGTTATGGCTGAAGTTACCGAAGCGGAGATTCGCGAGTTGACGGCCCAGTTTTTGGCTGAAGTTGACCACACGCAAGTCGACCAGTTCATTTTTCGCGGTGAGCAATTTGACCGAGGTTTGGCTTTGGTGCAGTTTCCTGAAGGCTTGGGGGGCTTGGGTCTGTCGAGTCGCCGGCTACAAACGGTGGTTGACGCTGAGTTGCGGGCCGCTGGGGTGCCTTACCACGATTTGTTGATCAACCCCATTGGTATCGGTATGGGTGGCCCGGTGGTGCTTACTTACGCCACTCCAGAGCAGCAGAAACGCTTGTTGCGACCCATGTTTACTGGCGAAGAAATTTGGTGCCAGATGTTTTCTGAGCCGGGGGCGGGGTCGGATGTGGCTGGCTTGGCCACCCGGGCGGTGCGTGATGGCGATGAATGGATTGTTAATGGGCAAAAAGTGTGGACCACTTTGGCTCATGTGTCTCGATGGGGCATGTTGGTGGCCCGCAGTGACCCAGATCAGCCTAAGCACAAGGGCTTGACGTATTTCTTGTTGGACATGGAGTCTCCGGGGGTAGATGTACGTCCCTTGCATCAAATTACCGGTGAGGCGGAGTTCAACGAAGTGTTTTTTGATGATGTGCGCATTCCTCATGACCGGGTGTTTGGCGAAGTGGGCGGCGGCTGGGGGGCGGCGGTTACGACGTTGATGAACGAGCGGGTTGCTTTGGGCGGCACGGTGCAAAAGGGTTCGGGCGCTATTGCTGACTTGATGCGCTTGTGGAAAGACCGGCGTGAAGTGTTGGCTTCTTCTGAAGCGGAAGTTATGCGCGACCGGGTGTCTGCTTTGTGGATTGAAGCTGAGGCGCTGCGTTTGACGAATTGGCGGGCTCGAGAGAATTCCAAGGCGGGGAACCCGGGGCCGGAAGGGTCGGTGGGCAAGGTTAAATCAGCTGAGCTAAATCAGCGTATTTACGAAACTTGTATGGACCTTTTGGGTGCCGAGGGTTTGCTTTACGAAGAGGGCTATGAGCGTCGTCGCCCGGCTCACGGGGAACGCCATGATGCGACGCGCACTCATTACGCCTTTTTGCGGGCTCGTGCCAACACCATCGAGGGCGGCACGTCTGAGGTGATGCGCAACATTTTGGGTGAACGGGTTTTGGGTCTTCCCGGTGATGTGCGGGTCGACAAAAAGATACCTTGGATAGACGTTCCCCGTAACTAGATCTCCCCGAGATGAAACATGGGGCCAGGCCCTATGTTTCATCTCAAGGTTCGGGGATGTTCGATTCCACCAGAACGTTGAGTTTGATTTGGCGTTAGGAGCGGTGCCAGGTAGTGCCGGTGGTGCTGTCTTCTAACACGATGCCCAAGCCGGTGAGTTCTTTGCGGATCTGGTCGGCCAGGTCGTAATCTTTGGTTTCTTTGGCGGCACTTCGGGCGGCTACCAGAGCATCAATGTCTGCTCGGTCGCCTTGGTTGGGTCGGGCTTGGTCACCTAACTCAAGCCCTAAGGCGGTAGTGAGTTCCAATGCAGCGGCGGTTAGGGCAGCGGCTGAATCGTGGTCTTCGGCATCGAGGGCTCGGTTAGCGTCACGCACGGCGTCAAAGATGGCCGCTAATGCTCCGGCCGTGCCGAGGTCGTCGTCCATGGCAGTGCGAAAGCGTTCCACGGTGGTGGGGTCGCTGGGGAGGTCGGGAAGGTCGGCGGCTTCCATGCGTCGCGTAAAAGTATCAAGGCGATCTAAGGCGGCTGCCGCCGTGGTTAATGTGGTTTCGGTTATTTCCATGGTTTTGCGGTAATGAGTTTGCAAAACCAACAACCGTAAGGCCCGAGGGTCCCAGTTGTCTAAAAGGTCGGCCAAGGTTTGAAAGTTGCCCAACGATTTGGACATTTTTTCGCTGCCTACCTGCACCATGCCGTTGTGCACCCAGGTGCGGGCGAAGGGGCGGCCGCACCCTAAGCATTCGGCTCGTTCGTTTTCGTGGTGGGGGAACATTAGGTCGTCGCCGCCGCCATGAATGTCAAAGTCTTCACCCAGAAGGTCGAGTGCCATGGCCACGCATTCGATGTGCCAGCCGGGGCGGCCCGGACCCCAGGGGGAGTCCCAGGTGGGTTCACCCTCTTTGGCGGCTTTCCATAAGGCAAAGTCCAGTGGATCTTTTTTGTCGCTGTCGACTTCTACACGGGCGCCGGCGTTTTCTCGCAGTTGTTCGAGGTCTTGTTTTGCTAGTGCCCCGTAGCCGTCGAGGTTATTGACGGCGTAGTAAACCCCGGAGTCGGTGGCGTAGGCCATGTCTTGAGAAACCAGGTCGCTAATGACGGCGATCATTTGGTCGACGTATTGGGTGGCTCGCGGACGATGGTCGGGGTGCAAGATGTTGAGGCGATCCATCTCGGCGACGAACACTTCTTCGTAGCGTTGCGCTAATTCGGGTTCGGTGGTGCCTTCGGCGGCGGCCCGGTTGATGATCTTGTCGTCAATGTCGGTGATGTTGGATGCCGAGGTGACGTCGTAGCCCGACCACTTGAGGTAACGCACCAGTACGTCAAAAGCCAAAGTGGAACGAGCGTGCCCCAGGTGGGGGGCGTCGTAGACGGTGGGCCCGCACCAGTAGACCGAGGCTTTGCCGGGGTCGCGGGGGGTGAATTCTGTTTTTTGGCCGGTCAGGCTGTCAGTAAAGCGAAGCACCCGAACAGGATACGGGCTAAGGAGCGAGGTGGGTGAGGTCTATTCCTAAAAGCTCGGCGGCTTGGGCTAGTCCGGCGGCGGCGTCGGGGTGATCGCCGGCGCCGGCCAGTAGTCCGATGGCGAGGGTATCGAGGGCGTCTCGGGCGCTTGCCGTGTCTAAGTCGTTATCAAGAGCGGCTCGTACGGCGGCCAAAGTGGGGGCGGGGTCGGGGCCCATGGGGCAACTCACGGCTTGGTCTAAACGGGCTAAACGGGTGACTCCGTCTTCGATATCGCCGTCGAACCATTCGAAGCCTTCGTGGTAATGGTGGGCCAGCAAAGCTAAGCGAATGGCTCGTGGGTCGTATTGTTGGCGCAGGTCACGCACGAAAACCAGGTTGCCCAGCGACTTAGACATTTTGGTGCCTTGGTAGGCCACCATGCCCACATGCATCCAATGGTCGGCTAAAGGCTGGCCGGTGGCGGCTCGGCTTTGGGCGTCTTCGCATTCGTGGTGGGGAAACACCAGGTCGTTGCCGCCGCCGTGTAGGTCGATGGTTTCGCCCAGTTCGTCCATAACCATGGCGGAACATTCAATGTGCCAACCGGGCCGGCCGGGCCCAAAGGGGGAGTCCCAGGTGGGTTCGCCGTCGGCCGAAGGCTGCCACAGCACAAAGTCCAACGGGTTGCGTTGCCGTGGGTCGTCGGGGCGGCCGCCGCGTTCGGCGGCGTAGACCTCCATGACCGAGGTGTCGTAGCCGGAGAGCGAACCGAAGGAATCCAAGGTGGTGACGTCAAAAAAAGTGATGCCTTCCACGTGGTAGGTGTGGCCGCCTGCCTCGAGACGCTTTACGAGGTTGATGATGGCTTGGATAGATTCGGTGGCCCGAGGTTCGGCTACCGCGGGGCGCATGTTGAGGGCGGTCATGTCGGCATCGAAGTAAGCCATTTCTCGAGCGGCCAGTTCAAGGTAGTTCATGCCCAGTTCTTTAGCTTTGGGCAAGATGGAGTCGTCTACGTCGGTGACGTTGCGCACCATGCGCACGTGGTGGCCGCGGTCTTCTAAGCGGCGGATGATTAGGTCGAAGGTGAGGTAGGTAAAGGCGTGGCCTAAGTGGGTGGCGTCGTAGGGGGTGATGCCGCAGACATACATGGTGACATCGGGCCCGGGGGCGAAAGGCACTACGGCGCCTTTGGTGGTGTCAAAAAGGTGCATGGTTCCGGCGCTGGTCATTTGCTTACGGTACTCGCTTTGGTGCCCTCGGCAGGAATCGAACCTGCGGCCTACCACTTAGGAGGCGGTCGCTCTATCCAACTGAGCTACGAGGGCATGGCGCTTAGGCTACAAGGCCTCGGTCGGTCATCTACCAAGGCGAGCTAAGGCTTCAAGTTCGGTGAGCCCTTCGATGCGAAAACGTTTGTGTCGAGCGGTGGCTCCTGAAGCCAGAAGTACTTGACTTCGGTTTAGGCCTAGGGCTCGAGCCAGTGCCTGTCGGGCTGCTTCGGTGGCTCGGCCATCTACGGGTGCTTCGGTTACGCGTATTTTGATTTCCCCATTTTCGTAGTGCGCATCGGTCCGACTGGACCGGGGGGCTACCTTGACTTTGAGCAGGCAGTGGGTTGGGTCAGTCACTGCTGAAAAGCGGGGCGAGGGTTTGGCCGGCTAAGGCCACTATTTCTGGGTGGTGGCCGTTGGCGGGCATGTTCAGGGTCAGACCGTCTATGCCAAGGGCAAGGACCTCTTGCACCTGTTGGCGTACTTCGTCGGGTCCGCCCATGATGATGCGCTGCATGAGTTTGTTTTGAAACCCTTCATCAAGGGAGTCCCAGTCGAAGCCGCGGCGAGCCAGTAGGGCGGTGCGTTCGGCTTCTGCCTCAGCCAGGGTGGGGGCAATGATTACCGTGCTTTGCCAGGACACGCTGATTTCGCTGCGTGCCCGCCCGAGTTGCTGGCAGTGTTGGTCGAGTACGTCAAGTTTGCGTGAAATTTCGTCAGGATTACAAATCAGGTTGGAGGCATCGGCATATTGGGCCACCATGCGGAGGGTTTTCTTTTCGCCGCCTCCGCCGATCATGAGGGGGATTTTTCCGATGGGAGGGGGTTGGTTGATGGCGTCGGTTACAGAGTAGTGCTGACCAGAAAAAGTGGGGCGTTGGCCGGCCAGCATGGGGGGAATGATTTGTAAGGCTTCTTCGAGCTTTTCGAAGCGTTCGGTGAAAGTGTTAAAAGTAAAACCTAGGGAGTCGTGTTCTAATTCGAACCAACCGGCTCCGATGCCTAAAATGGCTCGGCCTTGAGAGACGACGTCGAGGGTGGTGATAATTTTGGCCAACAGGGCAGGGTTGCGGTAGGTGTTGCCGGTGACTAGCGAGCCCAGTTTTATGGTGGAGGTGCGGGCGGCCAAAGCACCCAGCAGGGTGTAGCACTCCATCATGTAGTCCTCGGGGTCGCCGAGGCCGGGGAGTTGATACAAGTGGTCCATGACCATCACCGTGTCGAAGCCATGGGCTTCGGCGGCTAGGGCTTGGGCGGCCACGCTCTCAAAAAGCGTTTCGGGGGTGCCGTTGGGGTAGGTGAACAGAGGTATTTGGTAGCCAAGTTTGATCATGAGACGAGGATAGTCGCTGCGCTGAAACTTTAGGAAAGAAAATATTAACAAAGGTTTGACTATATTGCATAATAGAGGTTTACGAGGTGGAGTGGCCAGAAGACACTGCTCAGCGCACCGACCGCCACCCAGATTTCGCCGCGCTCCATAACCGCATTCGCACCGTGCTGGCCCTCGACCTCACGGCAGTTTGGTAGAACTTTCCCAGAGAGCGGTCACGGCGACTGGTTTACGAAACACCAACCCTCGAGCGGGGGTGGAATTCTGTTGATCAAAAACTAAACCAGGTAAATGATCCAACACGGCGTTAAGAGCAATCTGTGTTTCTAAACGAGCAAGGTGCATGCCTAAACACCGGTGTGGGCCTTGCACAAAAGTGACGTGTTGGCGAAGGTTGTGGCGGTGAATATCAAACTGATCAGGGAGGTCAAACACGGCCGGGTCACGGTTAGCGGCCGCTAACGACACCGAGACGAGATCCCCCTCAGCAATAGCTACCCCGGAAAGTTCGGTAGCCGTAGTGGCGTAACGATCAACCAAAGTAACTGAGGGTTCTAGGCGTAAAGTTTCATCAATGGCTGCGCTCACCAACGAGCGGTCATTTTGTACTTGATCTAGTTGTTCTGGGTGTTGCAGTAAATGCAGCAAGGTGCCGGCGGTGGTGCCTTCAGAGGTCTCGATAGCACCGAACATCATGACCGCTGCGTTGGCAAAAATCTCTTCTTCGGTAAGTGTTGTCACCGCTTGCCCAAGGAGAGAGTTTCCGTTTTGTACTGCCTCGTCAATATGGTGGCGAAGTTGCGCTAAAGACTGTTGGGCGGAGGCATCAACGGCTCTCCCGGCGTTTATGCCTTCAATGGCCTCTCCGATAAAGCGATACCACGCCAAGACCTCATCAACCTCGGCGTCAACCAACCCCAGTACCTCAATAATAGTGGCCACGGCTAGTGGGGCGGCTAAAGCACTGCGTAGTTCGGCCGTACCGTGGGGTTTGAAACTCTCAACCAGACGGCGAGCTTCAACGGCGATCCATTCACCAAAGTGCGGCCCCACTGCCGATGATTTAAAAGATTCCACAAAGGGTTCTCGGTGGCGACCGTGTTGTGCTCCATCAACGGACAGCATCGAAATACCCATTACTTGGGTGGTCGAAAACCGCGGGTCGTCAACGGTAAAGGTAGAAAAATCACGCATTACGGCCAGGGCGGTAGCGCGATCAGTCACCAACCAACCGCCTAAAGATTCGACCCAAGCCACTGGGTTTTTGCTGCGCAAGGCCGCCAAGTGTGGGTGCAAAGACCCCTCAAGGTCGGCCAGTGAAGGGGAAAGGGGGTCTAGCACCGCGCTCGACCGAAAGAGGCCAATGAATTGACGCCACCTTGCAGGCCACGAAGTTGGTGGTTGAGGATCTGTTGGGCCGACACCGGGAGTTCCTCAACGGCCACCCAATCAAATTGTTCGGCCTGAAGTGCTTGGGCTTCAACGGCGTGAAGGTAATCCCACACAGCCCCTTCTACTTGGCGAGGAGCCACCCGGGTAAGGTTGCGAGCCAAACTTACGTGACGCCCCCAAGAAATTTGGTTTGTTTCGGGAGAACTGCTGTTGTGAGTCAGTTTTTGAGCGTTTAGATACATGGCGCAAAAAACCGCTTCGCTTTCGGCGGCCGTGGTGGTGTCGGGCGGAAGGTTTAACGAACTGGCGCTACAGGCAGCAAGTAACAAAACGGCAAAAACCCAAAGGCCGGTTTTGAACATAACTAACCCAACACCGTGCCGGTGCTTGAGATCGGCGTTCGGTTTCGTGAAAAAGTCCCGAGGTCGAGGGCCAAACCTGTTTGGATGCACGGAACCTGCACCGGTTCGTGGTCATGATTTTGTCCATTTTCACAAGCAGTAATTAAGGTCTCCATCATGATTCCAATGAGTGGAGCGTTTTTAAACTGATTTCCACTGGTGCCACAAGCTAAGTAAAAACCGTCAAGGCAGGTGCGGTCATAAATGGGTGTCCAGTCGGGGGTGACGTCATAGAGGCTGGCTAACCCAACCGGCCGGTTGGGAACGGCCAACGAAGGAAGGCGTCGGGCAGATCGCCAAACCTGTGCTTCCCATAAATCAACGGTTGTGGTTTCAAGAAATTCATCTGGGTCGTCTACCCATACTTTAGGGTCACAGTCAGCCTCCACTCCGCCGACGATCATCGTGCCTCCGGATTGTGGCCGCATGTAGAAACCAAGGTCAAGGTCAGCGACCATGAGCCCGTTATTTTCAAGTGAGAAATCGTCAGAAGCAGGCACGACATGCACCTCTTGGCGCAGTGCCTGAGGGGTCATCGCAACATCGTCGCTTACCCCAGCTAAAAGGTTTATTTGCGAACTCCAAGGGCCAGCGGCATTGACGACAACCGAAGAAGTAAGAGAAGTGCCATTGGCCAGCTTTACCCCAGTGACTTGGTTCCCCTGGCGCAGAATGCCGGCTACTTCACTACGCAGCCGAACAATGGTGCCGTGGCGACGAGCCGCATCCATAAGGTTGGAGGCTGCTAATTGAGGATCGTCAATAAAGCCAGCTTGGGGGGTGTAGAAGGCTCCCGTTAACCCGGCCGGGTCAGCAAAAAATTGGTCTTGGTCTGGGCGCACCGGTGGCCAAAAGCGTCCGGTCTCTAAGGAAGGGAACCGGTCCGCGAATGCTTGATTATCAAGTTCTTCGTAGTCGATGCCGAGGGCATCAAAGTTCTTTCGATACGGTGCCCGATCAAACTCTGGGGGTTCTATTAATAGCATCCCTGTCTGAAGAAAAGAAACTAAAGGGCCTTCAATAGGCCCTAAATGTTTAGCCCATTGTTTCCAAAGGTGTAGAGACTCCCAAGCGGCCACCACCCCAGAACGGGTGGAGTAGTTAAAGCGAATAAGCGCAGAACTTGCACTGGTTGATCCACCGCCGACCGCTTCACCTTTATCAACCACGGTGACTGATCGGCCCGCACGTTGCAACTCTAAAGCGATGGAAGCACCGACAACCCCTGCGCCGATAATCACTACATCTGGGTTACTTGGTTCCATGAAAGGAAATGTTACGTCCAATGGACAAGTTTCCACTAACGGGTCACTCCCTCGGTGGAACGAATTCGTTTTCCTTTCACCCGGGGGTGTCCGCAGCGATCTAAGGCGGCTCCCCACGCTGGCGAATAGCCCATGGCTCGGCGGAGAACTTTAATGAGCATCCGGCCTACATTTTTGGCTCCTCGTCGCGGTGTCACCCCAATGGCTTGACAGATTTCCGGTGGCAAGGTCGCTACGGCTGCTTGGAATAAGACGCGGTACGCCAGCGCAGTAAAAAGCGGCAATGGCGGCCGAGAAACAAAACGCAGTGCATCGCGGCCCGCCGGGGAGTCGCTTAGCGAAGGGTGGCTGGCTAGCCAGCGGCTGAGTTCATCCGCCGTGTCCGGTAAGGGACGGGCGTTCATCCGGTTACCCAACCGGGTTTGTTCGGCCACGTAGGCATCGGCTTGGGCCGGCGAAAGGGGCGCTGGTCCGTAGGTTTGGTGTGCGACTAAAAACGAATCAATCAAAGCATTGTGCACCCAAGCAGCCATCTCTGGTGCGGCCGCCGAGTAGTGAAGGCCCCGGTGAGAAGTCCCAGAAACGGGCACGTGGGCTAGACGTACTGCGGAGAGTGCTTGATCAATTTCAGGCAACGCTCCGTAAGAAGTTGCGGTCACGTATGAAGCGGTTCGAGAGAGTCGCCCCAACGGGTCGGCGTGATAGTTGGAGTGGTCGCCTACCCCGGCGGCTACTTCCGGGTGAGCGGCTTGTACTAGCAACGAACGGATGCCTCCGATAAAGGTAGAGACATCGCTCATGATGGTCCAGGTCGGTGAGCCGGGGCCGAAGAGGCCCGGGTCGTCCGGATAGTTAAAGGTGCCGGACAGTGGGTCGGGGGCGTGACTAAAGAGTCCCGCTGCTTGGTTGGTGACGCGTTCTCGCCAAATAAAGCGCTTTTTCATTACTCCCCAAGAGTGGTGGCGGCCGAGGGTTCGGTGGTGGTGGGCGCAGGCATGCCGTCGGTGCCTTCGGGGAGTAGCAGAAATTCAATACGGCGATTCAAGGCCTTGCCTTCGCGAGTGAGGTTGTCGGCAATGGGGTCGAACTCGCCCATACCGAGGGGCAATAATCGTTCGGCATCTATCCCTCGGGCGATGAGTTGCGATCGTACTGCTTCAGCGCGGAGCGTGGAGAGGATGAGGTTGTCGGCTTCCTCGCCGTCGCTATCGGTATGGCCGATAATTTGTACCCGAACCACAGTGTTTATAGAAAAAAACTCAGAAATTAAATTCAGGGTTGGAATAGATTCCTCAGTTATCCGATCGCCACCACTTTCAAATTGGATAGGAGCGAGAGCAGCGGTGGCGCTCAGGCGGGCTTGTAACAGGAGGTCTTCCATAGCGGCGGGTAAGTCGGGTTGTTGCGAAATGTCGGTTTCAATTTCTACTGGTTCGGGGACAATAAGACGATTGTCTACACCGACGACCCCGTTTTGTGCTTGGGCCACTCGGGTGGCGGCTTCTTTTAGTTCGGTGGTGGCGATGCGGCCTTCTAAAATAATGGTCCAGTCGATGTTGCGTACTTCTACGGTGGGGAGCCCCGCTTGAACCATGGCGCCTTGCACGGTGGCGGCTAAACCGAGTTGTTCTTCTTCTGGGTTTTGCCGTCCGTCGGATCCAAAGGCAATAATTATGAAAAATACCAGTACAACGAGACCGACGAGGAGTCCTCGGCGTTCGGCTATGAGGTCGCTAAAAAACCCACCACGCCGAGACGGCATTGGTTGGCGCGGGCCACCAAACGCTGGTCCGAAACTTTGTGATCCCTTTTGGCGTGGGTCGCGCATCCAGTTGTTCATCGAAACCTTAAGTATTGCTCTCTTGACGGTACACGCCACGGGCCGGCCCGGTTGATCTCTAGACTCAAGAACATGTCTGGAGCAGAACGTTTATCGGCCATTCTTTTAGAAAAAGACTGTGCGCCCGGTTTGTGGGCCTCGGTGGAGTCGGGAGAAATGGATCTCTTGGTACCTGAACTTCCTTTGTTGCTTATGGAGCAAGATCCGATTCATAAGCACAAAGATGTGTTGGCTCACACCATTGCGGTGGTTAATAAAACGGAGCCGGAGATTACTGTGCGCTTGGGGGCGCTTTTCCACGACATAGCGAAGCCTCGTACCCGCTCGTTTCAACACGGTGGGGTGACTTTTCGTCACCACGAGATTGTGGGGTCGCGTATGGCAGAGAAACGTTTGAAGGCTTTGGGGTACGAAGAACCTTTGGTGGAACAAGTCGTTGAGCTGGTGCGCTTATCGGGTCGTTTTAAGGGGTACGCCGACGGCTGGTCAGATACGGCGGTTCGTCGTTATGCCCGTGACGCTGGCCCGTTGTTGGGGAAACTGAATCACATGATTCGTTGCGACTGCACCACTCGCAATAAAGCAAAAGCAGCGGGGGTGCAAGCGGCCATGGATGATCTGGAGCACCGCATTGGGGTGTTGGCAGAACAAGACCGTAAGGCAGCCGAACGTCCTGGTATTGATGGTGCGGCGGTGATGAGTCATCTTGATCTTTCTCCGGGCCCAGAGGTGGGCCAAGCTTTGGCATTTTTGTTGGCATTAAAACGCACCGAGGGCGACCTTGGAACAGAAGAACTGCATGGGCGTCTTGATGCGTGGTGGGCGGAGCAAAACTAAACGCCGATAAGCGTTACGGTAACGAAGTGGGCCATGATGGAGAGATGAGTGAACGCACTGATTCTTTATTAACCGCTTTGACTTTGGAAGAGAAAGTTTCCCTCATGACGGGGGAAGGCTTGTGGCATGGCCATGGGGTCAAACGCCTGGGTATTCCGGGTTTGAAGGTGAGCGATGGCCCCAATGGGGCGCGTGGGTCTGGCTTGTTGGGTACGGGTATTCCTGCTTTGTGTATCCCGTGTGGCTCGGCGTTGGGCGCTACCTGGAACCCCATGCTGGTTGAACAATTGGGTGAAGTTTTGGCGCTCGAAACCCACGCTCGGGCTTGCCATGTGTTGCTGGCTCCTACGGTAAACATTCATCGGACTCCTTTGGGGGGTCGTAATTTTGAGTGCTATGCCGAAGACCCGTACCTGACTGGCCGTATAGCGGTGGGGTTTATTCGGGGAGTGCAAGGGGGTGGCGTGGGCACCACTATTAAGCATTTTGTGGCTAACGATTCTGAGTTTGAGCGCCACAGTATCGATGTGCAGGTGCCAGAGCGGGCCTTGCGGGAGATCTATTTACGGCCTTTCGAGATGGCGGTCGCGGAGGCTGAGCCTTGGGGAATCATGTCGGCCTATAACCAGATTAATGGGGAGTTTGCTGGGGAAAATAGTCGGCTACTTTCTGAAATTTTACGTAAAGAGTGGGGCTTCACGGGGGTGGTGGTCACCGATTGGTATGCGGCAAAGTCCACGGTGGCTATGGCTCATGCAGGGTTGGATTTAGAGATGCCTGGGCCAGGGATTTTTTATGGTGAAAAATTGGTGGCTGCCGTCCAGTCTGGCGAGGTACAAGAGTCGGTACTTGATGAAGCGGTGCAGCGTTTGCTTTTGTTGTTGGAACGTACCAATGCTTTTGAAAACCCGCTGGACCAACCCGAGGCAGAACTTGAGGTACCGGCGCACCGGGCCTTAGCGCGACGGGCGGCTACCGAAGCCATGGTGTTGCTGAAAAATGATGACGTGTTGCCGCTTGATATGACGACTATTTCTTCTCTGGCGGTGATTGGCCCGAATGCAGCAACGGCCATGTTGATGGGCGGTGGTTCGGCGGCGCTGGTGCCTCAGCGTGCGGTTACTCCGTTGGAGGCTTTGCAGACCCGTTTGGATGGCCGCTGCACGGTACGTCACGAGGTGGGGGCGGCGACCGATCGCTCTACGCGGCCGGTGCCTCGAGGGTTGCTGGTTGGTTCCGATGGTTCGCCGGGGTTTGAGGTCAAGTACTACAACGGCACCAATTGGGAGGGCGACCCGTATGTGGTTGCTGCGGGCAAAGGGGGCCGGTTGCTTACTCCGGAGGACCAGTCGGGTTCAGAGGAACCGGGGGTGTTTTCGTTTCGGGCGGTGGGGCAACTTACTGCTGAGTTGGATGGCCCGCATGCGGTCACGCTTATTCAGGCTGGTGATGCACGGGTGTTTATCAACGGCCAGGTGGTGCTCGATGGGGTGACGGAAACCTTGCCTCGGGGGGAAGCTTTTTTTGGTCGAGGCAGTATTGAGGTTGAAGCCACCGTAGAGCTGACCGCTGGGCAGCCGGTGGAGATGGTGGTGGAGTTCGCTAGCGATAAGGGCTCTTTTTTACAGGGCGTGCAGGTTGGTTTGCGGCCCCCTCTGGTGGATGATTTGATGGAACGAGCGGTGGCCGCGGCTCAAGAGTGTGATGCTGTGGTGTTGGTGGTTGGTACGAACCTTGATTGGGAAACCGAAGGCCGGGACCGCGAGTTTATGGAACTCCCGGGGGCTCAACCTGAGTTGATACGGCGGGTGTGTGCAGCGAACCCCAATACTGTGGTGGTGCTTAATACGGGTTCGGTGGTGACCACTGACTGGGCGGAGGATGCCCCGGCGGTGTTGCAAACCTGGTTTGGGGGTCAAGAGATGTCTGAGGCTTTGGTTGATGTGTTGGTGGGCGACCAAGAGCCATCGGGCCGGCTGCCCAATTCGTGGCCTCACCGGTTGGAAGACACGCCGGCATTTTTGAACTATCCGGGAGAGGCCGGGGTAGTGCGTTACGGCGAAGGGGTGTTTGTGGGGTACCGCTGGTATGAGGCTCGTGACGTGCCGGTGGCTTTTCCGTTTGGACATGGCCTGGGCTATACCGAATTTTCTTGGGGTGAAGCGGCATTGGACAATACGGTTTCTTTGACCGATCTTGAAGCGGGTGCTTCGTTAACCGTGAAGGTGCCCGTAACTAATGTTGGGGAGCGCCCGGGTTTTGAGGTGGTGCAGTGTTATGTGGCCTCGCAAGATCCTGAGTTGGCTCGCCCGCCGCAGGAACTCAAAGCTTTTGCCAAAGTGTGGTTAGCCCCCGGTGAAACAACCGAGGTGGCTTTGGTGTTGGATCACCGGGCGTTTGCTTATTACGACCCGGGTGACCCTACTTATGCTGAGCGTAATCACCGGGTGCCGGTGGCTACTGGTGGGCATCATCGTGGGCATCGAGGTCAGCATGGTTGGTTTGTTGACCCAGGGGTTCATGAGGTTCGTTTGGGTGTTTCGTCGGCGGTGGTTCGTCAAACTTTGACAGTGGACTTCGCGGGCTCTGAGGGTTAGTCTTTCAGCAATAACCAAACCGGGGAGCTCGGGCCTTGTGCCGGGCTGAGAGGGCAGAGGCTGTGGCGAAGCTGCAGGGGTACTGCCGACCCGCTAAACCTGAACTGGGTAATGCCAGCGGAGGGAGCGCTCATGAAACGTCTCGTTTCTTTTTTCTTACTGGCTGGGCTAACGCTGGTAGCTTGCGGCGAAGAAGCACCTCAGCCCGCGCCGGAAGGTATCGCTGGTCAATCTATTACCTTGCTGACCCACGGTTCTTTCTGGGTTTCTGAAGGAACTTTGCAGGCTTTTACTGATGAAACCGGGGTGCAGGTGGAGTTGTTGGAGGGCGGCGATGCGGGTGAAATGGTCGCTTCCGCTATTTTGACGGCTGGCAACCCGGTGGCCGATGTGCTTTATGGCATTGACAACACGTTCTTGCAAAGGGCGTTAGATGCCGACTTATTCGAACCGTACGAATCGCCGGCGTTAAGTAACGTTCCTTCTGCCTTGCAACTCGATGGCCAGCATCGGGTGACCCCAATTGATTTTGGTGATGTTTGCGTAAATTATTGGGGTGACCGTTTTGATGAAACGTTGCCCCCGCCGAATTCCCTCAATGACTTGATTGATTCTCGCTACGCCGGTCAACTGGTGGTACAAAATCCGGAGACTTCTTCACCGGGTCTGGCTTTTCTGTTGGCCACCATTGCCGAATATGGTGATGGGTGGGAAGAATATTGGGCAGCTTTGCGACGCAACGAGGTAGCGGTTACCACCGGTTGGGAGGAGGCCTACTATGGCCAGTTTGTTTCGGGTGGCGGTGACCGACCGTTGGTGGTTTCCTATGCTTCGAGTCCTCCGGCTGAGTTTATTTATGCCGATCCACCGGTTGAGTCTCCGCCCACTGGGGTGTTGTTGGACACTTGTTTTCGACAAATTGAGTTTGCCGGGGTACTAAAGGGCACGCCCTATCAAGCGGCTGCCCAAGCACTTATTGACTTCATGTTGTCGGACACTTTTCAAGAGGACATTCCTTTGAACATGTTTGTTTTTCCTGCTTCTCAAACGGCAACTTTGCCAGAAGCCTTTGTGAACTTTGCTCGTTTGGCAGAGGACCCGTATCAACTCTCACCGGCCGACATTGAGGTTCACCGCAATGAGTGGACTGAACGTTGGACACAGATCGTCTTACGTTGATTAAAGGGCACCGCCTCGTTTGGTGCGGGGTGGTGCTGGTTCCGGCCGTCTTCTTGGGCGTCTTTTTTCTGTGGCCGGTAGTAAAGGTTTTGTCGCTGGGGTTTACCGGACGCCGACTTTGGGAGTTGCTACACGATGCGGTTTTTTGGCGGGTCTTGTGGTTTACCGTTTGGCAAGCAGCGGCTTCTACAGTCCTGACTCTGGTTTTGGCGTTACCGGGTGCGCATCTTTTGGCTCGCTACCAGTTTCGAGGCCGAAGGTTGTTGCGGGCTTTGACCACGGTGCCTTTTGTTATGCCCACCGTGGTGGTGGCCGGGGCTTTTGTGGCAATCTTTGACCGGTTTGGTTTAAACGATGGACTGTTTCGGATGCGCCACACGGTGTGGGCGTTGCTGGCTGCTCACGTATTTTTTAATTTGGCTATTGTCCTACGTGTGGTGGGTTCTTATTGGGAAGGCCTTGATAGCCGGGTTGAAGAGCAGGCTCGCTTGTTGGGTGCTGGCCCGGGTCAGGTTTTTCGCTGGGTGACCCTTCCTCGTCTTGCTCCGGCTTTGGCTTCGGCGGCTTCGGTGGTGTTTCTTTTTTGTTTTACTTCTTTTGGGGTAATTTTGCTTTTGGGCGGGCCTACTCGGGCAACGTTGGAAACAGAGATTTGGCGTCATGCGGTTTGGCGGGGCGATATGGCCTCGGCCTCGGCTTTGGCGGTGGTGCAGTTGGTTGCGGTGATGGCCTTGGTGGTGGTCAGCAACCGTTTGCAGCGTCGGCGTGGGGGCCGAGAGCAAACTAATCTGGGTCCTCGCCCGGTTGCTTCTTGGCCATTGTTGGGGGCCAACTTGGGCTTGTTGTTGGGGGCCATTGGTTTACCGATGCTGGTGCTCGTTGAGCGCTCGTTGGCTACTGGTCATGGTTATTCGTTAAGTAACTACGGGGCTTTGACCGAGCGGGTTTCTTTGCTTCCGGTTTCGGCGGCCACTGCATTGGTTAATTCGCTGCTCTTTGCCATGGTGGCGACCGCCTTGGCGGTGTTGGTGGGGGGGTTTGCTTCGCTGGTGGTGGTGTATGGCCGGCGGGGTCTTAGCCATTTTTTTGATTTCGGCTTGATGCTGCCTTTGGGGGTTTCGGCGGTGACCTTAGGTTTCGGCATGTTGGTGGCTCTTGATGCGCCCCCGTTGGATTTTCGGTCGTGGCGTTGGCTGGTGCCGGTGGCTCATGCCTTGATTGGAACCCCTTTTGTTTTGCGTACCGTGGTTCCTACCTTGCGCCGTATTGACCCCAGGGTGCGTGAGGCGGCGATGTTGCTGGGGGCATCGCCTTGGCAGGTGGGTCGATTGGTGGACTTTCCGTTGGCGGGCCGGGCTTTGGCGGTGGGGGCGGCGTTTGCTTTTGCTGTTTCGGTGGGCGAGTTCGGGGCAACTTCTTTTTTGCCTCGTCATCCTGATCGTTTGACAGCGCCCCTGGCTCTTTTTCGTTTGTTGGGCACCCCGGGTGATGTGTTGCGGGGCCAGGCCATGGCTTTGGCGGTGGTGTTGATGGTGGTGACGGGTTTGTCGGTGCTGGTTATAGAGGGCCGCTCAAGTCGTCAAGGTGTAGTTCGGGGTGATTTTTAATGTTGCGTCTTGAGGGGGTCAGCGTGTGCTTTGGCCAAAATCATGTGCTGAATCAAGTCGATTTGTCGGTGGCGGCGGGGGAAGTGTTGGTGTTGTTGGGTCCTTCGGGGTGCGGTAAGTCCACCTTGTTGCGCACCATTGCTGGGTTAGAAACGCCTAGCGAAGGCCAATTGTTTTGGGGGGCGCAAGATTTAACGGGTTTGCCGGCGCATCAACGGGGTTTTGGCATGATGTTTCAAGATCATGCTTTGTTTGGCCATTTGTCGGTAGCCGACAACGTGGCTTTTGGTTTGCGTATTGCTGGTTGGGGGGCCGAACTGTGTCAGAAAAAGGTTGCTGAGTTGATGGCTTTAGTCGGTTTGGTCGGTTTTGAAGGCCGCTCGGTTGACGCTTTGTCGGGCGGGGAGGCTCAGCGGGTGGCTTTGGCTCGCTCTTTGGCTCCGGATCCTCGTTTGTTGATGCTGGATGAGCCGTTGGCTTCGTTGGATCGTGCTTTGCGGGATCGGCTGGTCAGCGACTTGGGCCAGCTTTTGCGTGAGTTGGGCCAGTCGGCTATTTACGTTACGCACGATCATGGTGAGGCGTTTGCTTTGGCGGATCGCATTGCGGTGATGGATGGTGGCCAGATTGCTCGTTGTGGCCGGCCGGTTGAGGTTTGGGCTGATCCGCGGACGGAAGCGGTGGCTCGCAGCATTGGTCATCAAAATATTTTGTCGCTTGATGATCAAGGCCATTGTGTGTTGGGGCGGTTGGGTGGCCAGGCTGGTTTGGTGTTGGTGCGTTCCGATGGCTTGCGTTTGGCTCCTACTGGGGTGGCGGCTCGGGTAGTTGGGTCGGTGTTTTCGCAAGGCCGCTACGATCTTCAAGTTGAAGCCGGTGGTCAACTTTTGCAGTTAAGCGCTGTTGAGTCGGTGGGTCTTGGCGACTTGGTGTATTTGGCTTGGTCTGATGATGCGGTGGTGCCGTTGAGGTCTTCGTCTACTTAGTTAAAGAGTTCGGCCACCTGAGCGCGTATTACTTTGCCCATGGTGTTGCGTTCAAAGCGTTGAACAATGTGCCAAGCGTCGGGCACTTTGTAGGCGGCGAGTTTTTGGTGAGTGAACTTGGCCAGGTCGTCTAAGTCAAGGTTGGGATGGGCGACGAGGGCGGCGGCTACTCGTTGGCCGAGACGTTCATCGGGGAGGCCCAGCACGATTGCTTGGTTGACACCCGGGTAGGTCAACAGCACCCGTTCTACTTCGGTGGGGTACACGTTGGCGCCGCCGCGCAGAATCAGGTCGCTGCGCCTTCCTTGCAAGGTGAGTAACCCGTCTTGATCGAGGTAACCCAAGTCACCGGTGTGCAGTAACCCGCCGCGCAGTGCTTTCTGGGTGGCTTGGGGTTGGTTCCAGTAGCCCAGCATGGGGGTCCATACTCCGGCCCAGGGGCCAGTGGTTTGTGGGCCGATACAAACTTCGCCGGTTTGGCAGGCGGCCAGTGGCAGGTCGTTGTCGTCCAGAATGTGTAAGACCACGGGGTCGAGGGCTTGGCCGGCACCGTTTTCGTCGGTTTGAGGGGCATCGTGGCGTTGACGTACTACCCCGGAGGGGGCTTCAGAAAGCCCGTAGCCCATGGTGCAGGGGAAGCCGAACTTGTCTTGCCAGGCTTTTCGGAGTTCTGGCGGGGTGGGCCCGGCGCCCACGATGACTTGGCTGAGTGAGGAGAGTTGTTGGGCAGTAATTTTTGGGTCGTGGACCATGTCGTGTATTTGGGTGGGGACCATGAGCATCCGATTGATTTTGGTTTTTTCGATACCTTGGGCGATGCTGGCCGCCGGGCCGGGGTTCAAAATGACGGTGGCGGTGCCGCGGACAAAGGCTGAGATGGGCCCCAAGATCATCATGTTGAGCACGGTTAGGGCCAGAGCGGTGCCGTTGCGTTCGTTGGGCAGTGGTGGGTACAGGGTGCGGGTGCTGACCCCGGGCCATAACAGGTTGTGTTGGCTGTGTACGGCTCCTTTGGGGCGCCCGGTGGTGCCGCTGGTGTAGGCAATGGCCGCTGGTGCGTGGGGGTCGATAAGAGTTTCTGGTGCTGGGTGCCCGGCGGCCAGCAGGTCTTGCCACTGAGGGAGGCACAGGCTGGGTCGGTTGCCTACGGGACGGTCGGGATCGGTGAGAACTAGCGAGGCTTGGGCGTCGTCCATCATCCAGCAGGCTTCGTCGTCGCTGAGGTTGGGGTTTATGCCGAGCCATAGGGCGCCGAGTTGTTGGGTGGCCAAGAAGGCTTCAACGAGCGCTGGGCCGTTGGCCATGCGCCCTACTACCCGGTCGCCGGGGCCGATGCCCAAAGAGGCCAGGCCACCGGCCGCCGCCTTGACTCGATCGGCCAGTGCCTGCCAAGAGTATTCGGTTTGGTCGTGTACGAGGGCCAACCGTTGGGGGTGGTGGGCCAACCCGTAGTTCAAGAGGCCGGCGGTGGTGAAGGGCCCTTGGGGGGCAGGGTTGGGGGCGGGGCGTACCACCAGCCCTCGGTGGTCCAGCGTGAGCGCCGGAGGGTTCATCGCAGGTGCTGCCAGAGTTCACGTTCTTGTGGTTCGGGGTCGCTCAACAGGGTGTGTTGGTCATCGAACTCCATGACGTGGCGGTCTTGTGGGGTGTAGGTGGGCCAGGCGCCGAGGGTTTCCGTGGAGGGGTTTCCGGTGGTGATGAATGCCCCCCAGGCTTGGTGCATGGCTTGGGCCACGGCGTCGGGGCGTTCTACGTCGCCCAAAAAGTCGCTGACCCCGGGCCGGTCTAAAGTGTTGAAGGTAAAAGGAATCTCTAAAGCATGAGAGGCCCCTAAGAGGCCGTCGAGGGCTTGGGAGTCCCAGGAGAATTGGTACATGAAGGTGGTGGCTTGGTGGGCGTGCCGGTTGTCGGCTAAACGAATAGCGGGAATGCGGAAGACCCAGTCGGTAGAGATGGCACACGCTAACCAGCCGGGGTCAAGGTGCCCTAAGCGTTGCCGGTAAACGGCCAGGAGGTTCTCTGGTTGGTCGACCATGCGCCCGACGTACCGTTCGGCTTGTTGAAGGTCAAGACTGGTAATACCCCATAAGGCCATTTCGTCTTGGTTGGTGCCGATGAGCAAAGCAACGTCAGCGGCCGCTCCTTGCGCTAAGAGGTCAGCGGGGGGTTGAGGCAAGGCGGCGCTGCCCCACACGGGGTAAAAGGCGTTGACCCCTTGGGCTCGGTTGTGGTCGTTTTCGATTACCCGTTGTTGGGCTTCTAAAATGTCTAAAACGGGCAGGGTGCGGAGTTCTTCAGCAGAGGGGTGGCCCAGTTCGGCCAGCAGTTCTCCGGCGATTGCCGTGCCGTCTTCTGGGGGGTGAATGTGGTGGGCGGCTCCGCTTTGGGCGATGGCTTGGTGAAAAAGCCCGTCGGTTTCTGGTGAAGCCATCAGGTTGCAGACGCTGAAAGCACCGGCCGATTCGCCGCCAATGGTGATGCGTTCGGGGTCGCCGCCAAAGTTGGCAATATTTTCTTTTATCCAGCGCAAGGCCGCGATTTGGTCCAGAGTGCCGTTGAGGCCGGCGGTGGCCAGTTGGGTGTCTTGAGGAAAGTGAGGGCCAAGGTTGCAAAAACCCAAGGCGCCCAAGCGGTAGTTGATGGTGACCACCACAATGTCGCTGGTTAAAGCAAACGAGGTGCCGTCGTACCAAGGCACGGCGCCCTGCCCGTGCAAGTAGGCGCCACCGTGGATCCACACATAAACGGGGCGTTGTTGGTCGTCAACGGCTGGGGTGACGATGTTCAGGGTGAGGCAATCTTCGTCCCAGTCCACGGGGATACGGTTGGTGAGCCCTTCGCCGGGGAGTTGGGGGGCGGCCGGACCGGAGCGGCGAGCATCTCGTACCCCTTCCCAGGGTTCTGGCGCTTGGGGGGGAGCAAAGCGCAGTTCACCGGTGGGGGATGCCGCATAGGGAATCCCAGAAAAACGGTGGGCTCCGCGACGGGTGCGACCGGCTACTGGGCCTTGGGCGGTTTGGGCTTGGGGTTGTTCGGTGGTTTCCATCAGACCTTTATAACCAATGCTTCGCCTTGACCGCCACCTCCGCAGAGGGCGGCCGCTCCGAGGCCACCGCCTTGGCGTTTGAGTTGGTAGGCCAGGGTTAAGGCCACACGGGTTCCTGACATGCCGATGGGGTGGCCTAAGGCGATAGCCCCACCGTTGACGTTGACCACGCTGTCGGGCACCCCGAGGGCTTCGGTGGAGGCCAGAGCTACGGCGGCGAAGGCTTCGTTGATCTCAAAAAGGTCAAGGTCGGCCACCGAAAGGTTGGTGCCGGCTAAAGCTTTTTCGATGGCGTTGGAGGGTTGGTTTAACAAACTGGTGTCGGGGCCGGCTACCTGGCCGTGGGCCACAATTTCGGCCAGAGGTTCAATGCCGAGCGCTTCGGCTCGTTCCATGGTGGTGACGATTACTGCGGCCGCACCATCAGATATTTGTGAAGCGTTGCCGGCCGTCAGGTTGCCGTCAGGGGCAAAGGCCGGGGCTAAACGCCCGAGCGTTTCTTGGTCAATGCCGGGGCGAATGCCTTCATCATCGGCGACCACCACGGGGTCGCCGCGGCGCTGGGCGATGCTTACCGCTACGATTTCTTCGGCCAGTAAACCAGCGGCTTGGGCGGCGGCTGCTCGTTGGTGCGAGGCCACCGCTAGGGCATCTTGGGGGCTGCGTTCCATGCCTCGTTGGGCGGCGTAGCGTTCGGTGGCTTCACCCATGGCGCAGTGTTCCAGGGTGCAGGTGAGGCCGTCGTGCATCATGGAGTCCACGAGTTTTCCGTCGCCAATGCGGTAGCCGGAGCGGGCTTTGGTTAAGAGATACGGGGCGTTGGTCATGGATTCCATCCCTCCAGCAATGATCATTTCTGCTTCGCCGAGGCGAATCATTTGGCTGGCTAAGTGAATGGCGTGCAGGCCCGACAGGCAGGCTCGGTTTAGCAAGGTTGATGGGGTGGTTAGGGGGATTCCTGCGTCGGCGGCGGCTCGGCGGGCCGGTACTTGGCCTACCCCGGCTGCAACCACGTTGCCCAGGTAGGCGAAATCTATTTGCTCGGGGGTAACGCCTGCTCGCTTGAGGGCGCCCTTGATGGCCACCGCTCCGAGGTCGGTGGCGCTTTGGCTGGCCAGAGAGCCTTGGAGTTTGCCAATGGGGGTGCGGGCTCCGCTTAAAATAACTATGGGCGACATGGTTCTCCTGGTAGCAACGTGGGGTTTACGTTACTCGCTGGTTGGGCTTTGGTCTGAGTCGGCGCCTACCAAGGTGGACCACAGGTCTTGGTAGAGGCCACCGGCTTTTCTGAGTTCTTGGTGGGTGCCTCGTTCAATTATTTGGCCTTGGTCAAGGACCACAATTTCGTCGGCGGCCATCACGGTGGAAAGCCGGTGAGCGATAACCACAGAGGTTCGGTCGACGAGTGCTTCGCCGAGGGCGGCTTGTACCAGTACTTCGTTTTCGGTATCGAGGTGGCTGGTGGCTTCGTCCAAAATGACGATGAGCGGGTCTTTAACCAGCAGGCGGGCGATAGCGAGGCGTTGTTTTTCTCCTCCGGAAAGCCGGTAGCCCCGTTCTCCTACCATGGTGTCAAACCCTTCGGGGAGGTCTTCAATGACGTGGAGAATGCGAGCAGAACGGCAGGCCTCGATCAGGTCTTGGTCGGTGGCTTCGGGGCGGGCGTAACGCAGGTTTTCGCCTATTGATTCATGGAACAAGTGGGGGTCTTGGCTGACTACCCCGATGCGGGCTCGTAACCCGTCTTGAGTTAGCAACCGTACGTCGTGCCCATCAATGGAGACGGCTCCTTCGGTAACGTCGTAGAGGCGAGGGATCAACGAGGCCATGGTGCTTTTTCCGGCACCTGAGGGGCCCACTATGGCTAACATTTTTCCCGGTTCAATCGAGAGGTCAATATTTTTGAGGACCAGTCGTTCTGGTTCGTTGGGGTCGGTCAGGATTTCGGTTTCTAGTGAGGCCACGGTGGTTTCCCCGGGTGAGGGGTAGCGAAACGACACGTTGTCAAAGCGTAAGCCGCCAGAGGTTAAGAGGTTTTGGGGGTCTTGGGCATCGGGGGCGTCAGCTACTGGGTTTTGGGCATCGAGTACTTCAAAGACTCGTTCGAACGAAACGAAGGCGGCCATGAGGTCAACGCGGGCGGTGGTGAGTTGGGTGAGGGGGCCAAAGAGCTGGGTAACCAGCACGCCTAGCGAAGCGAGGGTGCCGATGGTGATGGCTCCTTCGATGGCCAGCGAGCCACCTAGCCAGTAAACGGCGGCGGTACCGAGGGCACCCAGCAAGGTAAGAGCAATAACGAAGGTGCGACTATAAAGAGCGTTGCGGATGCCGATTTGTCGTACCCGGTCGGCCCGATTGGCGAACCCGTCGCGTTCTTCGTCGGGTCGGCCAAAGAGTTTGGCCAGCAACGCTCCGGATACGTTGAAGCGTTCGGTCATGGTGTTGTTCATGGAGGCATTGAGGTTCATGCCTTCTCGAGTGATGTCGGCTACGACTTTTCCGACTCGTCGAGCGGGAAAAACAAAGAAGGGGAGCATCAGCAAAGCCAGCACGGTGATGCGCCATTCCAAGATCATCATGGTGGTGACGGTGACTACGGCGGTAATGGTGTTAGATACCACCGTGCCCAGCGTGCCGGTGAGCGCTCGTTGGGCACCGATGACGTCGTTGTTGAGGCGGCTCACCAGAGCACCGGTTTGGGTGCGGGTAAAAAAGGAGAGGGGCAAGCGTTGTACGTGGTCAAACAAAGCGACGCGTAGGTCGTAGATGAGTCCTTCGCCGATGGAGGCTGACCAGAATCGTTCCATGAAGGAAAGCACTGCTTGGGCAACGGCGGCTAGCACCACCATGCCGCCTAAAAAGGTGAGTTGGCGGCGGTCGCTGTTGGCGATGGCTCCGTCGATGATTTGGCGAAAGAGCAGTGGCGGTACTACTCCCAGCAAAGAGGCGGCCACCAAGGTGAGTAAAAACCCGGTGATGCGTGAGCGGTAGGGGCGGGCGAACCCCCACACTCGGCGGCGGGTTTCGGGGCCGAGGTTTCCGGAGGCTGGTTGTTGATGCGCCATGGTGTGGAGCATGCGCATGGGTGAAGTCATGTGCGGAGCCTACGGAGTCAAAACGATGGCCACCCATCCATCTTGGTGGGTGCACTGAGTTTCGGTGAAGTGGCCGGAGTAAAGGGCCGTCGTGTTGTCGGCTTGGTCAGCCGGGATACCGCTTAGCACGAGGTGGCCTGAAACTAATCGACAAAGGTCGCTGGCAAGTATTTTTTGTACGGAGGGCAAGACGTTGGCCACCACCAGGTCAAAGGGTTTAGTGAAAGAAGAAAGAAGACGAGTAGAGGCCTGAACTTCTACTTGGTTGGCTTGGGCATTGAAATCGGTCCAGGCCACCGCGTTGGGGTCGTTGTCGATGCCGGTTACCGAACTTGCCCCGGCACAAGCAGCCGCAATGCCCAGCACCCCTGAACCGCATCCGGCGTCTAACACGGTGTGTCCGGGTTCAATCAGGCGATCTATTTCGGCCAGCACCAACTGGGTGGTGGGGTGGGCGCCGTGCCCAAAGGTGGGCCCTGGGTCAATACTCAACGGAATCTCGCCCACCGGGTCACACCAAGGCGGTGAGACCCCGAAACGTCCTATTACCAAAGGTTTGAGGTGGGGGCGTTGGTTTTGCGCCCACTCGGGGAGGGCAGTGGGGCCGTCAACCACCGAAGATTCAACCCTGGAAAAGGGTAAGGGAGTCGTAAAGCACCGAAGGCACCTCCACCCCTTCAACGTGGATCGCTACTTGGGTGGCGATCAGGGTGCCCTTTTTGTGTTCGCGTACTTCTTTCATGCGGCTACGGGCTCGCAGTATCGACCCGGACGGTACGGGAGCCAGAAAGCGCAGGCCGTCGGCGCCATAGTTAATGGCGTTGCGGATGCCGGTAATGGTGACGGCATTGTTGCGGTTAATGGAAGCCACCAAACTGAGGGTAAAAAACCCATGGGCGATGGTCCCACCGAAAGGGCCAGCGGCGGATTTTTCTTCGTCTACGTGAATCCATTGCTGATCACCGGTGAGGTCAGCGAAGGTATTAATTTTTTCTTGGGTCATGTGATATTCGGGTCCCCATTCGCCCCATTCTTCGGTGCAGGCGGCTTGCAATCCTTCAATATCGTCAAAAGCAATTTCGGTCATGGTGGCTCCTATTGTGTATTTTTTCTTAACGCTGTTGGTAAAACTACTCGCCCGTCAAGGCGGGTGACCTATCGGGGCTCTATGGTCACGGGAGAACAATAATCTAAAGGGGTTTTTAACTATGGCAAACACACCAGTTGACCAGCATTACCGTGCGGCGTGGGATGAAATGACTGGCCCCGAGGCCCCGTTTGGTTGGTCGGTTACTGAGGTTCGTGGGGTGGCTACCCGGGTCTATAACAATGCGCCACCCAACATGGCTTTAATTTGGGCGGGCTCAATTGCCCAAGGCGACAACGAATACTTGGTGTACGGCGAAGAGAGTTTGAGTTATGCCCAGGTGCACCAAAAGGTTGATGCTCTGGCGGCCCATCTTTCTTCAGTGGGGGTAGGCCACGGCGACCGGGTGGCGGTGTCCATGCGTAACTACCCAGAGTGGGTTGTTACCTATTGGGCCACCATAAAAATCGGTGCTGCTTTGGTCGGCATGAATGCTTGGTGGACCACCCCAGAAATGGAGTTCGGTATTGTCGACAGTACGCCGAAAGCTTTGGTAGTAGATGGTGAACGTTTGGAGCGAGTAGCGCCGGTGTTGAGTTCCTTGCGGGCTGAAAACCCGCTGCTTGTGTTGGTGGTGCGTTCCGAAGGGGACCTCCCCGAAGACGCCCTCCATTGGGAAGATGCCTTAGCGGCGGCCGCTGATTTGCCGCCTGCTCCGGCGCTGGATATTTCCCCCGAAGACGACATTTGTGTTTTTTACACTTCGGGTACTACGGGCCGCCCCAAGGGTGCGGTATTGACTCACCGGGGCGCCGTGTCGAACTTGATGAACTTGGCTTTTTGGCAAACTACGGCCGAGGCAGCGCAAAATAAAGCGGTAGCCGCCGGGGAAACTCCCACTGGTTCGCATAAGGAACCTGGGGCATCTGAGCCGGGCTCGGTGCTGGCTATCCCGTTGTTTCACGTAACGGGCTGCAACTGCTGTTTGCATCCGGTTACGGCGGGCGGCGGTCGGTTGATTCTGATGCACAAGTGGGATGCCGGGGTGGCCTTGGAACTCATTGAGCGCTATCGCCCCTCAACCTTTACTGGGGTACCCACCATGGCTCGAGAGATCATTAACCACCCAGATTTTGATTCTCGGGATACGTCAAGCCTGGCGCATTTGGGCGGCGGCGGGGCACCGGTGCAGCCGGACCTGGTGCACAAAATTGAAGAGAAACTTGAGGGCCGCCCTTCTACGGGCTATGGCTTGACCGAGGTCAATGGGGTGATTTCTATGAACTCGGCTCATTTCTTTACCGCACGGCCAGATTCGGCCGGCCCGGTGGTGCCGATTTTGGAATCACGCATTGTGGGCGAAGATGGCACCGACCAACCGGTTGGCGAACGGGGCGAACTCTGGGTGCGGGGCGGCAACGTGTTCCGCGGCTATTTAAACCGTCCAGAAGCCAATGCCGAGATCCTTACCGATGGTTGGTTCCATACCGGCGACATTGGTTACCTTGACGATGATGGCTTTTTGTTTCTGGTGGATCGTGCCAAAGACATGGTTCTGCGGGGCGGAGAAAATGTGTATTCCGCCGAAGTAGAGGCCGCTATTTATGAGCACCCAGCTATTGCCGAGGCCGCCGTTTTTGCCGTGCCCGACGAACGATTGGGCGAAGCAGTGGGAGTAGCGATCTTGTTGCTGCCCGAGGCCACCCTTACCCCCGATGAGTTGCGGGACCATGTACGCGTTTTGATTGCCTCGTTTAAGGTGCCGGAACACATTTGGTTTATGGATGCTCCGTTGCCACGTAACGCCAACGGCAAGTTTGTTAAACGTGACCTCAAAGAAGCCCTCATCGGTACTCCTACCGCATGAACGCTGCACAGTGGGCGCAAGCAGAGCGCCAAGCCTTTGTTGACCTCGCACAAGAACTTGGCCCTGAGGCGGCTACTTTGTGTGAAGGGTGGACGGTCGCTGACTTGGCCGCTCATTTGGTGTTGCGGGAGCGGCACCCGTTGGCCATGCCGGGTATTTTGTTAGGCGGACCGTTCGCTCGCTATACCACTCGGGTTAATGATCGCTTGGCCACTGGCTCGTTTGATGAGTTGTTGCAAAAAATTCGTTCAGGCCCACCAAAGTTGCTGCGCCGTTTTGATGGCAAAATGAATGTGGCCGAGTTCGCTATCCACTTAGAAGACCTACGCCGGGCCCGACAAGGGTGGGAACCACGCACCGGTCTTGACGAACTCCAAGATTTACTGTGGGGCATACAAGGACGTTCGGCTCGTTTGATGACCCGCAAACTTAACGACATCAACTTGACGCTGGCCCGACCTTCCGGAGAAACCATTTCTGCCGGAAAAACCGGCCGGCCGGTGACCCTTACCGGGGAGCCCTTAGAGGTGGTGTTGTTTGTGGCCGGGCGCCGAGATCAAGCGCTGGTTGAACTAACTGGCGAACCGACCGCGGTCCAAGAAGTAAAAACCGGCCCTTTGGGTTATTGAGCATCGGCGATGGCCTTAGCGGTCACTTCAGGTCGGCCCGTGATGATGCCGTCTACACCGATAGTGAGCATTTCTGCATAAAAATCGGCTGCCTCTTGAGTGGTTTCGCTGGTCCAAACCCAGACCTCAACGGGCGCCAGGTTTGCGGCGTCGAAGAAGCTTTCGGTGAGTACCTCAATATCTCCGTAGAAAGGTGGCACTTGTACGACGAGGTGACCAACGAGAGGTTCGCCACCTAAGACCCATGCCACTAACTCGTCGGTTCCGGGGCTGGTGGCTACGTCGGGGGCGGCTGCTTTGAACTCGGCAATTATGTCGGAGGAAAATGAAGCAACAATGACCGAGTCTCGCCGGCCCAGGTCATCAAGGACAGTTATTAGGGCATCAATGGCTTGGGTGGCCAGCCCACCTTCGTCTTTGATTTCAATGTCTAGAGGCATTCCCGGAAAAGCTTCGGCAATGGTTCGGAGCGTTTCAATACGAAAGTCGTCGGCGGTGTAACCCTCGGGTGGCGCTACTTCGCTGCTGCGTACCCCGCGGAAGGGGTATTGGTCGTCGTCGAGTTCTCGACAAGGCCAGCAGGTGGGTGACCACCAGTAAGCGTTGTCGAGAGCCTGTAATTGGTCAAGGGTCAGGTCGGCCACGGTTTTTATGGACCCATCGGCCAAAGTGGTTTGGGTAATGGTTCCGCTCATTCCGGTGGTTCCTTCGGCGGTGGCATCGTGGTGGACCACCAGTACTCCGTCAGCGGTGATGCGTACATCCATTTCCAACATGTCCGCCCCAGCGGCTACTGCTTGGGTAAAGGCGTACATGGTGGAGTGTGGGTAGTCCTGATCGCCACCGGCGTGGGCAATGTTGAGAGGCCGGTCCAGAGCTAAGAGTTCAACAATGGTGGGTGGCCGAGGCGGCAAAGTCGTGGTGGGCGCCACCGTAGTGGTGGGCGCTGCGGTGGTGGAAGGAGGAGCCGTGGTGGTGGGCGCTGCGGTGGTGGAAGGAGGAGCCGTGGTGGTGGGCGCTGCGGTGGTGGAAGGAGGAGCCGTGGTGGATGCTGTGGTTTGTGTGGCGTTACTGCTGGTGCTCTCTGAGCCACAAGAAACACCCACCAATAAGAAACTAAGAAGAACGAAATATTTACTCATCTTCTTACCGTAGTAGGTCAGAGGCCCCCGTAACCTAAGAACATGGCTGAGTCACGATCTTCTTCACATGAGGTGCTGGTGGTATGCCCTCCCGGCCTAGAAGCTTTGGTAGTTGGTGAGCTCACCGACTTGGGGGTAAAACACACCCGCAGCGAAAAAGGTGGAGTGACCTGCTCGCTGACGACCCGTCAGTTGTATGCCGCTAACCGTTCGTTGCGCTGCGCTACCCGCATTTTGGTGCGGATTGCGCGGTTTACCGTACGGTCTTTCGCCGACTTGGAGCGCCGGGTAAACGAAATCGAATGGGATGACTACTTGCCGGCCGGTGTGCAAGCCCGATTTCGGGTAACGACCCGCCGATCAAAGTTGTGGCACGACAAAGCCGTTGAAGAACGTTTCATGCGGGCTTTTAAGTTGGTCAGCCCGCATGCTTCTGAACAACTTTTTGTGGTTCGGGGCAGCCACGATCGCTTTACGGTCAGCGTGGATTCCTCGGGAGCGCCGCTGCACGAACGAGGATGGCGTCAGGCCTTAGCCAAAGCTCCGCTACGTGAATCAGTAGCTGCCGGGTTATTAATGGCCTCCGAATGGGACCCCACGACATCGTTTATTGACCCATTTTGTGGATCGGGGACGTTGGCTATTGAAGCAGCCTTGCGAGCCACCGGGCAGCCACCAGGAGGGCAGCGTCAGTTTGCTTTTAAACAATGGCCAGACTTCCAACCCGGCACTTGGGCCAGCGTTACCACGGCTCAGCCTGAGCCAACCTTGTCCGTGCCAGCCATCGTGGCTACCGACCGAGACGCTGGAGCCATCGATGCAGCAGAAGCGAATGCTGAGCGCGCCGGGGTGGCGGAACTTATTGATTTCCGGGTTGCCCCCATTGCTGATTTACAAACCCCAGAAGGTGGCCCCGGCCATTTGGTCACCAACCCGCCGTGGGGTGGGCGGGTTTCAGCGGAGCGAGACCTGCGTAATCTTTATGCCACCTTGGGCAATGTGGGCAAAAAAGAACTCAGTGGCTGGGGCTTGGGCGTGCTGCTCGCTGATCGAGATTTAGCTCGGCAAATACGGCCTGGATTAAATGAATCTTTGACTTTAGAATTGGGCGGCCAGCACGCTTGGTTTATGACCGGAAAGTTCCCTAACTGATTTGTTCCGAACTATTTGACGACCACGGTGGCTGTCATGTCGGGGTGCAAGATACAAAACAGCGAGTAACTGCCAACCTGATCGGTGTTGAGTTGATAGTTGTCGCCGGGGTTCAAGAGACCCGAGTCAAAAGAATCTAAATCGGGCGCATCAGCGGTACCGGCGCTCACCGTGTGAGGTACCGAGTCACTGTTGTTGAAATATACGCTTTGACCGACATTGGCTTCAATGACTGATTCGAAAGCAAAGTTGGCCACGATGGATTGCCGGGCGCCTTCGGGAAAGTCTGACCCCCGCACGTTGCGAGACGTGTAAATGTCGCCGCCGTTGGCCACCGGAGCGATGGTGGGGTTCCACATAGAGAACACCCCGAGTTGGCTGTCAAAGTCGGGAACCACCCAAGCGTGAAGCATCCAACCAATAGCATCGCTCCAACTTCCGCCCGCCGCCGCACATTCGCCTTGGGTGACAAAAGAGTCGCTTCCGGTGTTTTTTCCTCGGCAAATATTGAAATGAGAGTGCCAATTATCGAGGTCGCTGGCGTAGGCCTCTGGATGATCAAAACCAATCACCGAGGGGGGGATCACATAAGCGGTGCCGGTGAGGTAAACCGGAGGCCCGTTCCATACCCCATCCACGCACTGTCCTAAGGGCCCTTGGTGCAGCGAACCGTCGCTGGGTGCATAGATAAGAATCTCTGGTCGGTCAGGAAAGAATCCATCGCCGACCCAGTCGGGGCGAAAGAGGTGAGAGCCCATGTTGGGGGTCTGAATTTGATCAGAGATAAAGCCCTCGGCGCAAGCGGTGTTCACGTCGGTGTGGTCGGCCGCAAATGCAGCGGTTTGGTTGAGTTGGTCAACCAGGGTGGCGAGTTCTTCGCTGGTCATGTTGAGGGCGTCGGGGATAGGTGCCCCAGAGGCCTGCAGTTCTACTAAATCAAGGTACGAGCAGGGGAGATCTGGTTTATCGCACCGGGTTTGCTTCCCCAACGGCCCTTCGATCAGCGAAGGGATTACTCCAGCGGAGGTTTCGCGAAACACGTAACGGGTGTAACCGGGGGCGCCACCGGCTTTGGGGTCAAGTTCCCCCGGGAGCAGCCAAGCCGCATCGGATTGGCTAAAAGATGCGGCTTGTGAAATGTAGGCCTCGAGTTGGGCGGTGGTTTTGATTGCTGAGGTATCCACCGTGGTGGTGGGGACTGCTGTGGTAGCTGGCGCAGATGTGGAGGTGGGTGCTGCTGTGGTAGCTGGTGCAGATGTGGAGGTGGGTGCTGCTGTGGTAGCAGGGGATGCTTCTTGGTCTGACGGGTCGGTGGAACATGCGGCAGCAATTAAAGCTGCGGTCAAACCGAGGGCAATGGGGCGAAAGAGTTTCATGAAGAAAGCATAGGAGGAATGATGGTGTAACCCGAGTCGACCCGTCGTGGAGTTAGTCGGCGCTGCAGTGCGGCAGCGATGGATTTTTCTAACCGAGCCGTTTTTTCTGCTTCTCGTTCGGTGTCACGCTGGGCAAATTCGGGCATGACTTCTTGGGCAAAGATTTCCATAGATTCACAAATGTGTTGATGCTGGTTGCGTCCTGCTTGGCTGACGAAAATAATTTGGTCAATGCCTGCTGCTTCGTATTGGCGCAGCAGTTTCCTTAACTGTTCAGGGGTGCCGATGGCGCCCCGCAGCGAGAGTCGTCCTTCCCCAATGGTGGCCGGGGTGCCTTCGAGACGGGCTCGTAGTTCCACCTCGGTTTGCGCAGCGGTAGCCCGGTCGAAACCGTAGGTGCTGCGGTTTTTTTCAAACTCGGCCCAAATGTCGGTAGTGCCGGGGTGGTGTTGACCAAAGGCGTAGTAGTGGCCTAGCGAGTAGCCGAAGAAGTGTGCCCCATCGATGCCCCGGTCAATGGCGGTGGCTTCGTCGTGGTGGCACATCATGGGGAGCACAGCAGCCACGTTGGCGTTAACGGCAAAACCTGCGGGCACGCATTCTGAAGAACCGATAATGCTGTAGTACTCGTCGACCCAATGCTTGGCTTCGTCGGCTTCTACGAAAGCAAAGGTCAAGGCTCCGACGCCTTTTTGGGCGGCTAACTGAATGGTTTCGCGTTGGCTGCAAGCTACCCAAAGCGGGGGGTGTGGTTTTTGGAAGGGTTTGGGCAGGATATTTCGGGGCGGCATCTTCAACCAGGGGCCGTCCCAACCGGCAAAGGGTTCTTCGACCATCATGGCGGTGGCTGCTTCAATGTGGTCTAGCCACTGGTCTCGCTTGGTTTCCCGCTCAACGCTGAAGGCTTCGAGTTCTGCGGTGGATGACGACTCACCGGTGCCGAAGTCCACCCGGCCGTCGGAAAGAATGTCCAGCGTGTTGAGGCGTTCAACTACTCGAGCGGTGTGGTTGTATTGGCCAGGGAGCAACACGATGCCGTGGCCGAGTCGTATTTGTTTGGTGCGTTGACTGGCTGCGGCGAGAAAGACTTCGGGGGCTGAGGAGTGGCTGTATTCCTCTAAAAAATGGTGTTCAACTTCCCAAATGTAGTCGTAGCCAAGGCGATCGGCCAACTCGATTTGATCAAGGGCGTCTTTAAATAAACGATGTTCGTCGCCGTCGTTCCAAGGGCGAGGCAGTTGATGCTCATAGAAGAAACCAAACTTCATGACCCGAGGCTAGGGCCTTCGTTGTTGGGGCGACCCATCGGGCCAAACTTATGTTTTGCTTTGTTAGTGTTTGATTAGGGTTGTTTATTTTGTTTTTTTCTAAAAATTTCTTCAGGTACGGTTTCGTTATGAAAAAAATCTTGAGCCTCAAAAAAATATGACGACCCGTTTCATGAGTTTGATGGTGGCGAGTGTTTTAGTTGCGAGCGCTTGTTCTGCCGACACATTGACCACTGAGGTGGTACCCACCACTGTTGCGCCCACCAACACGGTGGCCGCAGCGGCCAGCGTTTTTTGTGAGGTGTTTGCCGGGATCCAAACCAGTACGGCTGAATCAGGCGGCGAGCTTTCTTCTGCAGCAGATTGGGAAACCAGAATTGGGTGGACAGCACAACTGGTCGCTGCTGCTCCTGAAGAGTTGGAAGATGAGGCAGTAATTTACTTGCAACTGGTAAAGGATCGAGCTGATTTGGTCGCCCCTTACGATTACGTGAGCGTTCAAGAACTTCCTCAAGAGGTGAAGTCAAGTTTCATAGCAGAAAATTTCGAGAACCAACAGGCTTCAAATAAATTGATTAACTACGCACATTCGTCATGCACCCTTGATGAAGATGACGGCACCTCAGAGGCCAGCGTGCCTGCGGGCGATGAAGAGACAGATAGCCAAGCCCCCAACGGTTTGACGATTGAGGCGGCCATTTTTTCAAAGGCAGACCATGACGGCAACGCCCGAGTTTCTGTTGAGGAGATGATCCAACACATGGAAGAAAAGCGGGCCGCCGATGGAGAAGCACCGATGTCGGATCAAGTAGTGCAGCAGTTGAGTAACAAGTTTCTTGCCCACGATGAAGATGACAACGGCTCGTTACATTTTGAAGAATTTGAAGAGTTCGCAGCCTCATTCGGTTAACGAAATTTTTGTAAGGCCCTTTTCTGGATCAAGAAGAAAGGTACAGTTTACTCATGAGGAAAAAAATATTACTGGGTTTAGGCGGGCTACTGGTGGCGCTGGTTGCTTTATGGTTTTTTGTTCTGCGTGATGATGCACCCCCGCCGCCGAGCGCCGCTTCGGCTGCTGCGGTAGCCGCCGCTTCACAAAGCACCACGGTGGCACCAAGCACCACAGCTCAAAGCACCACGGTGGCACCCACCACCACGTTGGCAACGACAACGACGGAAGCGCCTGCGGGCGTTTCTGGAATATGGGAAGCAGATCTCACTATTGGGTCGTTTGATGATTTCTCCAGTAGTTTCGTAGGTTTTCGGGTAAATGAAGAGTTGGGGCTCGGCATCGGCCACACCACAGCAGTAGGACGCACCCCGGAAGTAGCCGGTGAGTTCATCTTCGACGACTCTTCGTTGCTTTCTGCCACGGTTACGGCAGAACTTGGAGCAATAGTTACCGACCAGACTCGGCGCGACGATGCGGTTTATGAAGCACTCGATGTCATCACCTACCCCGAGGCACTGTTTGTCCTACAGGGCCCGCTTCTTTTTGAAGCAGGAGCGGAAGGAGAGCAAACCCTCGCAACAACGGGAACGTTGACCATAAAAGGGGTAACGAACGAAGTCCAAATTGAGTTGGTTGCCCAACTCGTTGGAGAGGTCATAGCGGTGACTGGCCAATTCCCAGTGGTGTTTGCCGATTACGGCGTTGAAGTCCCGAGTGCGCCCATCGTGATTTCGGTTGAGGACGAAGGCATCGTTGAGATTCAACTCTTTCTTCGACGCCCTGCTGGGTAACCATTTGCGTAAAAGCAGAATCTGGGGGATACTAGAAGGACACTAAGGAGTTCTCATGCCCCACGAAGCTTCAGAACGGCTGCTCGAAGCCATAGATGCGTTAGAAGACTTAGCGCGAGAAGTCACCCCAGGGCAAGCTGCCGACGATTTTGACGCATCGGTGTTGCAGACCTTTTGGCGAGAATGGCCGCATGCCAGCGTGTGGGCTGGCACCCTTTGGCGTCAACTCAACCGAGATTTAGAACGCCCGGCTACTGCGTTGGCCGAAAACGGGTTAGATGAAACCGGTGGGGTGGGCTGATGGCCACCCTGCGAGATGTTATGTCAGGCAACGTGGTCACCCTGGCTTCGGATTCCACCATGTGTGACGCCGCTCAAGTCATGGTGCGTGGAGGGTTCGGGTCGGTAGTGGTTATGCAGGGCCGCATGCTGATAGGTATTTTGACCGAACGTGACGTGCTGCGATCGGCCGCCGAAGAAGCTGATTTGCGGGCCGCGGCGGTTGAGAAATGGATGACCCCTGACCCCGATACGGCCAGCCCAGATTTAGACACTGAGGAAGCAGCGGGGCTCATGCTTTCTCGAGGCTTCCGGCACCTTCCAATAATGGAAAACGGTGAGTTGGTGGGCATGGTGAGTTTGCGTGATGTTTTGAGTGCCCGTATTGGGCAGCATTAGCTTTTCTCAATAAAGTTTCTTTATGGCTACCGACCTTCAGGAGCGAGCCCGGCGAACCAGCGCAGCATGGACGGCGGACCCTTTTTACGCTTTGGTGCGTACGTTGATCCGGTTTATTCTGTGGCCGTTTTTTCGGGTTAAAGCTTCGGGCCAACAAAATATTCCCGTGGGAGGGCCGGTTATTTTGGCCCCGGTGCATCGCTCGAACCTTGACTCGTTGTTGATGTCGCCTCTGACCAAACGGCCGATTCGTGCCTTAGCGAAAGAGAGCCTTTTTAAAATTCGCCCCTTGGGTTGGGCCTTGGCTTCCTTGGGGGCTTTCCCGGTGCGGCGTGGCGGTGCTGATCGAGAATCTATGCGGGTAGCGCGGGAACTTTTAAAAGAAGACAACATGGTGTTGGTGTTCCCCGAAGGTACCCGTCACCAGGGCAGCCAAATTGCTGAACTTTTTGACGGCACGGCTTACTTGGCTGCTAAGTCTGGTGCTCAAGTAGTGCCAGTAGGCATTGCCGGCACTGAAGAAGCCATGCCTTCGGGTTCGCGTTTTCCTCGCCCAAAACGGGTGCGGGTAGTAGTTGGTGCCCCCTTGGACCCGCCTGATCCGAAAGCGCCACGCAGTGCGTTGGCGGCTTGGACCGAGGCCTTAACGTTTAGTTTGCAACGAGTGCAAGATGCGGCTCAGGAAGTTAATCGTTCAAGCTGATCGGGTCAAAAAGGTTCGTATCCACGACCCGATGACTGACCGGTCGGAGTTTTTCGCCAACGACTTAGCCGCTTGAACCCGGGTAGTTTCATCGAAAAGGTGGCCCCATTCTTCATGGAGCTGGTGGGTGAAACCAGCGGAGAATTCTGGGTGGGGCTGCATACTCAGAAAATGATTGTCTATGGCCATCATGGCAAACGGACTGTGGTCAGCCTCGGCGATTGTTCTGCCGCCTGTAGGAAGTTGAGTTACTTCGTCGGTGTGGCAAAAAGAAATGATTGGTGCCTCGTGAAGAGGGTCCATCCACCATTCGGTGGCTTTTATTTCGGCGGGGAGCAGGCCGACGCCCCAATGGGCACGACGGCTTACTTGACCACCGAGGGCGTGGGCTATGGCTTGATGGCCGAAGCACACCCCGACGGTTGGTGCTTGTGCTGCGTTTAGGTTTTCAATGAAGCGAAAGAGGCCGGCCATCCAGGGCTCTGGTTCGGTGATTGAAGAACGAGACCCGCCGATGATCCACCCTTGTTGCTGGTCAGGGCTAGCGGGGAGTTGTCCGGCCGTCATATCGTAAACAGTGATCTCTGGCACAAAGTTTTCTGTGGTTAATAATGCGGTGAAGAGTTCTTGGTAACCACCAAAGTTTTGGTACAGCGCTCCATCAAACTCGTCGTTGCGAAGAAGGCCGATGCGCAGAGATGACATAGAGAGATCTTAGGTCCAAGGTTTCTCTCGGCGGGTAGTCAGGTGCGAGGTTCTTCGTGGCAGGGTGGGGGGATGGAACGGAAGGTAGCGATCGGGCGGTCGGCGGCCGTGCTCTCGGTATTGATGTTGGCCACGGGTCCGAGCATCGTAAAGATTTCGGATTTACCCGAAATGACTTTTATTTTTTGGCGTTTGGCGGCGGCGGCTTTGGGCTACGCCGTTGCCTTGCGATTCAGCGGGAAACACTTTAGTTGGGAAGCCTGGCGCCGTTCGCTACTTGGTGGCTTAGTGTTTGGCGTCAACTTAGTATTTTTTGTTTTGAGTATGCGTCGTACCAGTGCTGCTAATGCGGTCATGATCGGTGCGCTGCAACCGGTGGTATTGATTGGGGTTGCCGGGCCATTTTTTGGAGAACGACCGCGTCGTTCGATTTATCTTTGGTCGTTGGTTGCTATGGGTGGGGTGGCCCTCTCTATGGTTGCCTCCAGTGGCGATGGGGTGGCTAGTCGAACAGGAAATCTCTTGGCCCTCGCGGGCATGCTTTTGTTTAGCGCCTACTTTGTGGTCTCAAAAAAGGCTCGCCAAGAATTGGACTCCATGACCTACCAACTTGGCTTGACCCTGACGGCGGTGCTGGTGGTTATACCGTTTGCTTTGTTGATGGGCCAAAACTTGGCGCCCCCCTCGGGCGCCGAATGGGGGCCGGTGCTTTTAATGGCTGCTATCCCGGGGACCGGTCATTGGTTGACTAACTACGCCCACGGTCAGGTCACGCTGGTGGCGATGAGTTTGATTAATTTGCTTTTTACCGTGGTAGCCCCGTTGTATGCCTGGGTTTTGGTGGGTGAAAGTATCGGCGGTTGGCAAGCGGCCGGTATGGGGTTGGTTTTGGCGGCCTTAACCATGGTGGTTTCTCGCCCTATTGAGGCGGCTCCTCGATGAACCGTGGTATCGCAATGGGCATGACGGCCTACCTTTTTTGGGGGTTGGTTCCGGTTTTTTGGAAGCAACTTTCTCATCTGTCTTCGGTGGATGTGACCGGCCATCGCATGGTGTGGACGTTTCTTTTGCTGGCGGTTGTTCAAGCGGTCCGCCGCTCTTGGGGTGATCTTCGCCAGATGCTGGGTGACGGCCGCCAGCGGCGGTTGCAGTTGGCGGCCGCTGCTTTGCTGTCTAGCAACTGGCTGATTTTTGTATGGGCGATAGCCGATGATCGGGTGGTGGAAGCCAGTTTGGGTTACTTCATGAACCCATTGGTCAACGTGTTGTTGGGCGCAGTGTTTTTGGGTGAGACTTTCCGCCGGCTGCAAAAAGTTTCTATTGGCGTTGCTTTTGCCGGCGTGCTTTGGCTGGCGGTAGCTGTGGGGGCTGTGCCGGTGGTGTCGTTGTCTTTAGCTTTCACTTTTGCTTTTTATGGGTTAGTGAAAAAAACAGTGGGCCGCCCTGCCCTCGACACCTTGACCCTCGAGACCATGTTTATGGCTGTGCCGGCCTTGGGTTTTTTGGTGTGGCGTGCCGCAACCGGTCACGGGGTGATGGGAGTTTCTGTGCCGGGCGACAGTGTTTTGTTGATGGCCACGGCAGCGTTTACGGCAGCCCCGCTGTTGCTTTTTTCCGGGGCTGCGAAAAGAGTGACCTTAGGAACGTTAGGCATGATGCAGTATTTTGCCCCCACCCTGCAGTTGCTGTTGGGGGTACTGGTTTACGGCGAAACCATAAACGGTGGGCAACTGGTGGGCTACCTCGTGGTGTGGGTGGCGGTGCTTTTGTTCGCCGTCGACACGGTGGTGGTGATGCGCCGAAACCGTTTAAGCGTTTAAAGCAGCGAGAACGTCGGCGACAAAGGCGGGCGCTTCGGTTTCTAGATTGCGCCGGTTCATGGACCGAGCAGCAATGACGTCTGCGCCGTGTTCTTCGAGCAATGTAGAGAGTTTGTCGGCGGCTTTGCCGGGGTTGACGGCGTGGGTCATAAATGCGGCAACTTTTTTGTTCCAGAGTTTCGGGATGCTTTGTACTTTGCTGGGTTCTCCCGGGCGGTGACCAAAAAGTATTAATCCATCTACCCAGGTGCCAACAAATACGAGGTCAGCGGCGGCTAACTCAGTGAGATCAATGTTGGTTACCGGTCGCACGGCCACGGTGGCTCCGGTGGCTTCGGCGGCGCCCCCGAGGAGTTCGGCGGCTCGTTTGGTGTTGCCGGTGCGGCTTTGATGGATGATCACAATGTTCATGTAAACAGTGTGCCTTTTATGGTGGCAGATTTCACCTTGGGGTGCGATCTAAAGCATTGAGGTGCTGGTTGATTTCAGCGGGGGTGCAGCCCATTTCGCTCATTCCGGTGGCCAATACTGCTCGATAGGCCGGTCCGGGTGGCCCAGGATCCGGCGGGTTGGTTGACCCGAGGGTTACTGCCGATATTCCGTTGAGGTCCTCAAGGCTAATTAGCAGGTCTATCCACCCTTCTAAGGTGGAGACGGCTTGGCCAGCCGGGGGAAAGTCATCAGGCAGGAAAACGCCGCTGGTTTCTTGCTGGTTTTCTTGAGCCACCACATCGGCCAACTGTCCACGGGTAATGCGCCAAGCCCGCCCTATGGGTGGGAGGTCTTGTGGGGCTAAGGATTGATGCGGACACCAAGCCACCCCGCCGCCCCAGCGTTGACTATCTCCGCCGAAGCGCACCGGGTGGGGCACGGCGATTCTTTGGTCGGCGCTGGGTGGGGTGGGGTTGGCGGCGCCACGGTGGAAGCCCCAAAGTGCGTCTTGTTCGGCCCCGCGCAGGTAGGCCAACATGCGTTCGGCGCACAGGTTGGAGCCGTAGGCCACGTACCAAACGGGTTGGTCTGGGTTGGTGGTATTTGGCAAAGCTAAGAAAAAAGTTGTTTAAGAGCGGCGGCGGCAGGGTCATCCGGCGGTGGTGGCTCGGTGGGGATAGCCCCCAACCAGGTCAGGCTCACGTACCCGTTCATTACCGCGCCACCGTCGGTTTCGGGGGGCAGGGGGGTGGGTTCGCCCCAGTTCATATCGACGCCGTAACTGCCAGCATGACCGGGTTTGGGGACCATGGTGGCTTGGGCCAGCGCCCGCATGGGTGCAAAACCAACGGTGGTGTGGCGCCAACCGGCCATTTCTTCAACGGGCAAGTTGGGCACGTTGACGTTGAGTACCGAGGCTTTGTCTGGTGGGTTGGCGATCACGCCGGCGGTGACGGTGCGAGCCACCTCGGCGGCCGATGACCAAATTTGTTGGTCAAGTACGTCGCTGGCTGCTTGGCCTTCTACACCCCAGTCGGTTACCGCTTGGCTTATGGCAATACCGGTGATGCCCCCGTTGCGGGCGGTGAGGGCCGCTCCCACGGTGCCCGAATGGTAGACCGAGCGCCCTACGTTGGTGCCGGGGTTTATGCCCGCCACCACCAGGTCAAAGGGGTCACCGAAGAGCCCCAAGCGGGCATAAATAATGCAAAGCCCCGGTGGGCCACTGACCGACCATGAAGTATCGATGCCTGCTACCTGTGCTTCATGTACTTCGGGGCGGATGAGGTGTACTGCTCCGAGGGCGGCTCCGGCTCCGGAGTATTCTTGATCGGGGGCGACCACGGTTACTTCACCAAGGTCAGTGAGCGATCGGGCCAGTTCGTGGAGGCCTAAAGAGTCAATGCCGTCGTCGTTGGTTACCAAAATGCGCATAGCTTGACGGTAGCCGCCAGCAACGGGTGTCTAAGGGTCAGAGGTTGGCTAATTCTGTGCTGAGTCGTTCCCACTCGGCCATAAGGCGGGCTGCTTCGTCTTTTGCGGTGTCGTGGTCGGCTACGGAGGCGGCGGCTTTTTCGGGGTCTTGGTAGAGGTCGGGGTCGGCCAAAACTTCTTGGGTGGTTAACACGTGGGCTTCGGCGGTTTCCCAGTCTTGTTCGGCTCGTTTAAGCCGGCGCTGAAGTTTGGTGGCTGGGTTTTTTTGGTGGTTTTTTTTGGGTTCTTTGGTTTTGGATTTTTGCGCTGCTTGACGGGCTTTTGGGTCGCTGGAAAGGGTGGCGCTTTGGGCGGGGTAAAGCACTCGTTCGGGTACTCCTTCGTGCCAGGTGGCGTGGCCGTCGCGGATTTCAACCAGTGAGTCGGCTACCGAACGGATGAGGTGCCGGTCGTGAGTAATGAGTACCACGCTGCCTGGGTAAGCATGGAGGGCGTCTTCGAGCACGTCGCAACTGGGGAGATCAAGGTGGTTGGTGGGCTCATCTAAAATAAGCAAGTTGACGGGTACGGCCAATACTTTCGCGAGGGCTAAGCGGGTTTGTTCTCCCCCCGAAAGGTCACCTACTCGACGGTCTACGGCGTCGCCGCGAAAGCCAAAGGAAGCCAGATAGGTACGGGGGTTGCGCCCGTCGGCGTCTACGGTGGGGATGGTTTTGAACTCTTCAATGACCGTGCGGCGAGGGTCGAGTACTTCGGCTTGGAGTTGATCAAAACTGGAGATATCTACGTTGGTGCCGATGGTTACTTCGCCCTCTAAGGGGGCGAGTTTTTTGGTGATGAGTTTGACCAATGTGGTTTTTCCGGCGCCGTTGGGCCCTACTAAAGCCACGGTGTGGCCTCGTTCAACAGAAAAACTGACGTCGCGGAGAATGATGTCGTCGTCGTAGCCAGCGGTGGCGTCTTTGAGTTGGGTTACTAAGCGTGAGGAACGGCGGGGAGCGGGAAAGCCAAAACGGGTGGCGGCGGCTTCGGGTTCGTCTACGACTAAGCGGTCGAGTTTGTCGAGGGATTTGACGCGGCTTTGTACCTGCCGGGCTTTGGTGGCTTTGTAGCGAAAGCGTTCAATGAAGCGTTCTGTTTGCGCAATTTTTTTCGATTGTTGTGCGGCGGCCGCTCGTTGAGCGATGAGTAGTTCTTCGCGGGCTAAAACAAAATCGGCGAACCCGCCGACATATTCGGTGACGCGCCCGCCAGCTAGTTCGATTATCCGGTTAGCGACTACGTCGATGAAGTCTCGGTCGTGGCTAACGAACAATAAGCCGCTGTGCCAGTCGGCGAGGTGTTGTTCGAGCCAAGAAACCGAGTCGATGTCTAAGTGGTTGGTGGGTTCGTCCATGACCAACAGGTCGGGGGCAGAAAGTAGTAAGCGGGCTAAAGCCACCCGCATGCGCCAACCGCCGGACATTTCGTCCATGGGGCGGTCGTGGTCGCCGGGGTCAAACCCAAGGCCGGAGAGTATGCGGTGAGCATCGGCTTCTACGGCGTATCCGCCGAGTTGTTCAAACCGGGATTGAGCTTCGCCGAAAGCATCAAGGGCTCGAGTTTGTTCTTCGCCTGAAGTGGTGGCTAGGAGTTGGCCAAGGCGTTCGATTTCGCCAGCGAGGTGGGTGACTTGTTCGGCTCCCAACATGACTTGTTGAAAAACTGAGCGCCCGGTTTCTACGGGAAGTTCTTGAGGGAGGTACCCGATGCGCAGATCTTTGGGGCGATGTACCTTGCCGTGGTCGGGGGCTTGAAGGCCTACTAAAACTTCCAGCAAGGTGGTTTTGCCGGTGCCGTTTCCGCCGATTAGGGCGGTACGACGGCCCGGGCCGAGTTGCAGGGAAGCATCGGTGAACAGGGTGCGGGGCCCAAAGGAGCGGGATAATCCCGTAGCGGTCAACATGGGAAAGGTTAGTTCTGGGGTGGGTCCCACCGCACTACGGCGGCGGCTGAAGACATGCCAGCGCCGAAGCCCACCATCAGGATGAGGTCTCCGGGGTTTACCTGGCTGTGGTCTAAGGCATCGACGAGGGCAAGAGGGATAGAGGCGGCAGAAGTGTTGCCGGTGTGTTCTAACACCATGGCTGCTTTTTCAAAAGGGATGCCGAGTCTTTTTAGGGCTGTTTCGATGATGCGTACGTTGGCTTGGTGGGGGACGACCAGCGAGATATCTTCGGCGTCGACACCGGCTCGCTCCATGGCCTTGAGTGAGGCGCTTTCCATGGCCAGCACTGCTTTACGGAAAACTTCTTTGCCCAGCATGACGATTTTGTCGCCGTGGTCGCAATACAACAGGTCAGCGGCATCGCCGTTGGACATTAAATCCCAGCCCAGCAAAGAGGGTTGGGTGGCGCTGCGTTCTAGTACTACCGCGCCGGCTCCGTCACCGAAAAGAATGCAGGTGCCGCGGTCTTCCCAGTTGACCACGGGGCTTAGTGCGTCGCTGCCAATAAGTAGCACACGTTCAAGGCCCCCTTCGATGAACTGCATGGCGGTTACTAAACCGTAAACAAATCCTGAGCAGGCGGCGTTGAGGTCAAAAGCGCCGCAGGTTAGCCCCAGGTTGTCTTGAATCACTGATGCGCTGGCCGGCATTTGCTGGTCGGGCGTGGTGGTGGCCAGTATCAGAAGGTCTATTTGGTCGGCCGTTACTCCGGCCATAGCCATGGCGTCGGTGGCGGCGAGCGTCGACATTTCGGTGACCTTGCCTCCGATGTGCCGAGTTTTGATGCCGGTGCGGGCGGTGATCCATTCATCTGAGGTGTCGACCATGGCTGACAGTTCGTCGTTGGTCAGCAATTGTTCGGGCAGGTTGCTGGCCCAGCCAGTTATGCGTCCATGTGCCATTAAAAGTTCCTCAAGTGTTGTTGGTCAATACGCTAGCGGGGTGCGAGGAGCGCTAGGGTCGCTTTGCCATGGAAGATCACGAAGTTGCCGGGTTGCTGGCTCGAGAAACTGGCGAATTGTTGGTGAAAACCCGCGAGGAGGCGCAAACTGCGGGCCGGGCGGGCCGTGAGGTGCAAGCGCTTGGCGATCGGGTGGCTCACGAGTTTTTAATAGAGCGGCTTTCTGCTTTGCGTCCGGGTGATGCGGTTCTCTCTGAAGAGGGAGCCGACGATGGGTTGCGTTTAGGGGCGGAACGCACCTGGATTATTGATCCGTTGGATGGGACCCATGATTATGGCCGCCCGGGGAGCAGCGAATGGGCAGTACATGTGGCTTTGGTGGTGGGGGGCACATCAACGGCTGCCGCGGTCTCGTTGCCGGTAGATAACCAGGTTTTTGGTACGAACCAGAGCCCGTTAGGGAGGCCTTCGCTTCGTCAACAGCCCGTGGTGATCACCAGTCGCAGCCAGTGGGGCGAAGCCGAAGAGGTAGCCCGAGCCATTGGCGGAGTGGTACGGGCGTGCGGTTCGGCGGGGTATAAGGCCATGGCGGTGGTTTCGGGTTTGGTAGATGTTTATGTGCACCCCAGTGGCCTTTACGAGTGGGATGCTTGTGCACCGGCGGCGGTGGCGCAAGCTGCGGGTTTGTCAGTTTCTGGAGTAGATGGACAACCGCTGCATTTTAATAAGAGGCGCCCAGTGGTGGCGGGGTTGTTGATTAGCCGCCCAGAGTTTGCCGAGGTATCTCGCCAAGCCTTGGCTTGGGAGTAGCAGCGTTTTCGTGGTGAGGGCGATAGTCTGACCCCACCTTGTGGCGAGGCGAAGCCGGTGAGATTCCGGCGCTGTCCCGCAACTGTATGTTCGGTTTTTCCGAATGAGCCAGGCCGACCGGCCACCGGGTATCGACATCAACTCTCGAGGAAGAGTGGTCGTCGGCAGGTTTCCTGTCTGCGCCGTACCTCGACAGACAGGAGATAATTATGAAAATTGTTGAGTCTCGTCGGCTTGTCCGGCATTCGGCCGTTTTGGCTGCCTTGATATTTTTTGGAGCGGCTTGTGGGTCATCTGAAGATATTTTTGGTTTATCAGTTTCTGGGGTGACCACTACGGCCGCCCCGACCACCACGGAGGTTCCGGCTCCGGAGTTTCCTGTGGCCATAATTTCGTTGTCGCCCACTGCTACTGAAATCTTGTTTGCCATCGGCGCCGGTGATCAAGTGGTCGCCGTAGATGACCAATCCACTTACCCAGCCGATGCGCCAATGAGCGATTTGTCGGGTTTCACCCCGAACGTAGAAGCCATTGCTGAATATGACCCAGACTTGGTGATCATTTCTTATGACCCAGGTGACTTGGTTTCGGGCTTAGAGGCTTTAGGTATTACGGTGCTTAGCCAGAGTGCGGCTTACTCCCTTGACGACACCTACGTTCAGATCGTTGAGTTGGGTGATCTGACCGGCCATGTTGATGAAGCAACGGCTGTCAATACAGAGATAAAAGTTGGTTTGCTTGCTTTGGCAGAAAGCCAAGTTGGTGCTGGTCTTACTTACTTCCATGAGATTGACAGCACGCTGTATACCGCTACGTCGGTGACTTTCGTGGGGCAACTTTATGCTTTGTTGGGGCTAGAGAACATTGCTGACCTGGCTGACGAAGAGGGTTGGGGATACCCGCAGCTTTCGCCGGAATACATTCTTGACGCCGACCCCGACGTCATTTTTCTTAATGATGCGCAGTGGGGGGAGTCGCTGGAAACTCTGGCCGCTCGCCCGGCGTGGGGTTCATTGTCGGCCGTAATCAACGGTCAGGTGATTGACCTTGATGAAACTGCTGGCCGTTGGGGTCCGCGAGTGGTGGACTTTTTGACCGGGGTGGCTTCGGCCTTAGAAGGCTTGACTGCTGAGTAGAAAATTTGTGACCAACCAAGATCGGAGTTTCGAGGCAATGCACCGGCGGCAGCCGGCGGGGCTCCGATGGTGGTGGGTGGCTACCGGGGTGGCGGCGGTGGCCGCTGCTTCGTTGGCTGGTTTGGTCATGGGCCCCGCTTCTTTAGGGGTGGGCGAGGTACTGCGAGAACTCTTTGATGGCTTGCCATTAGTGGATGTGGATTCTGGGTTAGGGGTGCGGCAAAAAGCTATTATTTGGGAGATTCGTTTGCCCCGAGTGGTTTTGGGTTTGATGGTGGGAGCCATGTTGGGCACGGCGGGTGGCGCTTACCAGGGAGTGTTTCGTAACCCGTTGGCTGACCCTTATCTGTTGGGGGTGGCGGCCGGTGCCGGGTTCGGGGCTACTACGGCCATTGTGGCGGGGTTAGGTGATGGCATCGGGGTATTTGATGCAGTTCCCCTGATGGCGTTTGCGGGCGCATTGACGGCGGTGGCGTTGACTTATTTGGTTGGTTCTGCTGGTGGCCGGCTTGACCCGGTAACCAGTTTGGTGTTGGCAGGGGTGGCGGTGGCCAGTTTTTTCACGGCGGTACAGACCTTTGTGCAGCAAAGAAACTCAGAGACTATTCGTCAGGTGTACTTTTTTGTTTTAGGTCAATTGCGTACGGCGGGTTGGAACGAGGTTTTGCTCATTACTCCGTATGTGGTGGTCTGCTTGACGGTCATTTTGTTGGTTCGCCGCCGCATGGATGCTTTGGGGGTGGGCGATGAGGAAGCGGGTTCGTTGGGCCTTGATGTGCGGCGGGTGCGTTTGGTTACTGTGTTGGCTGCTTCGTTGGGCACGGCGGCCGTGGTGTCAGTTAGCGGTTTGATTGGTTTTGTGGGCATCATTGTTCCGCACACCATTCGCCTGTTGTTTGGTTCGAGCTACCGGGTGATTTTGCCGTTGACGGTGTTGTTCGGTGGGGCTTTTATGGTGGCTGCTGATTTGGTGGCTCGATTGGCTTTGCAGCCGGCGGAAATCCCCATCGGGGTGGTTACAGCTTTTCTTGGGGCGCCATTCTTTGTTTTGATTTTGCGTTCCACTCGGGGGACTCGATGACTGCTGTCGTTTGCCGTGGGCTGCGTGTCTCGTATTCGGGGGTTCCGGTGCTCGATGGTGTTGACCTAGAGGTCCCCGCTGGCGGGTGGGTTACGGTGGTGGGGCCAAACGGGGCGGGAAAAAGCACGTTGTTGCGAGCCGTTGGCGGTTTGGTGTCGGCTTCGGGCAAAGTAGAGGTGCTGGGAGAATCGGTTGACTCTTTGGCTCGCCGGGTTTTGGCTCGCCGGGTGGCGCTGGTGCCGCAAGAGCCGGTAATCCCGTCAGGCATGCTGGCTCTTGACTATGTGTTGTTGGGTCGCACTGCGCATTTAGGGTTTTTTGAAGCAGAGAAAGAAGCGGACATTGTTTTCGCTACCTCAGCGTTAGAAGATCTCGATGCGGGCCCTTTGGCGGGTCGAGTGGTAGAGACTCTGTCGGGCGGGGAGCGTCAACGGGTGGTGGTGGCTCGGGCTTTGGCTCAAGGGTCGCCGGTGCTGTTGCTAGATGAGCCGACTACGGCGCTAGATATTGGCCATCAGCAAGAGATGCTGGATTTGGTTGATCGCCTGCGTGCCGAACGTGGGTTAACGGTGTTGGCCACCATGCATGATTTGACGTTGGCTGGCCAGTACGCCGACCAACTGGTCATGCTTGATGCGGGCCAGGTGGTGGCTGCTGGTTCTGCCACAGAGGTTTTGACTAATGAAAACGTGGGGCGTTTTTATGGAGCCCAGGTACGGGTTATTGATGACCCATCGGGCCCCATTGTGGTGCCGGTGCGGCGGGGTAATCTTGCTTAAATTGCTGGGGTTATGAGCCCGTAGTGCCCGTCGAAGCGTCGGTAAAGTACTTGGCTTCTTCCTTTGGCTGTTTCGGCAAAGAAGACGAAGGGTTCGTTTCCGTGGTCGAGAAGACGTTCGGCGTCTAGCAGCGGCAGGTGGTTTAAGACCAGCGGGCCAGAGTAGATGGAGGGCCGGGTGTCTCCGGGGAGGTTCTCGCCGTCTACGGCAGGTGCGACATGGAGTTCACCGTCGCCGTTGCGGTAGATGACCCGGTCAATGTCGTGATCCACATCGAGGTAGAGGTAGAAGTCGTGGTCCAACTGGTCCATTTCGTCGGCTGCTTCTTCAAGACTGACCGGGCGCATGGCTAAGGTTTTGTGGCGTACTACGTCTCGTTCGTCGTGGGGACGCTCAACGTACCCCGGGGTGTGGCCTCGGTTTTCTGGTTCAGCGTCGTGGCGGCGGTCTTCGAAACGCTTGCGGCGGCGGCGAAGGCGTCGCCCAAGTTTGTCATCGAGCAGGTCGATGGCTTCACCGATGGTTTGGCCGGCGGCGTGGGCTCGCACCAGGTCGCCATTGAGGTTGAGCGAGGCTTCGGCAATGGAGGGAAGTTCTAGTGTGGCTTTGGGACGGACTTTTAGTTTTACCACGGCATCTAAGATCGGTTCGTGGCCCAACTCGCAAAGGGCTCGAATCTTATTCAGGGCAAGTTCTCGGTCTTGGGAAGAAACTCTTCCGGTGACTCGAAGTTCAACTTCGCTGATGGCATGTGGCTTGACCAAGTGACTCTCCCGCTTGAAGTAGTTGGTTGTGTGCTTGCACTTTCATCTTCGCGCATTAAAAAGCATTTGTCAGGTAAATAGGGCAGAATCTTTTTATGGCAGGAATTTTTACGCAAGCTTTGGCACTCGGCGAGTATGAAATGGTCTGTGTCGTAGGTGGCGGGGGTAAGACCACTTTGGTGTTTGCTTTGGCTAAAGAGGCGGTAGCGGCGGGGCGTCCGGCGGTGGTGACTACCACTACCAAGATGGGAGCGGAAGAGACCGGTGGTTTGTTGACGGTGGAGGGGTCAGAACCGTTGCCTGATGGTTTGGTTTTGCGGTGGGTGGGTGAGGTGCAAGGCCACCGAGTGGTGGGGCGTACTCCCGAAGAAATTGATGCTTGCTTTGCCGAACGGGTGGGGTGGATGTTGGTGGAGGCGGATGGATCACGTCGGCATCCGGTAAAGGCACCGGCCGTTCACGAACCGGTGATCCCTCAGGCCGCCACAGTGGTGGTGCTCAGCATGGGCCTAGATGCCTTGGGTAAGTCTTTGGCGGAGGCGGCGCATCGCCCAGAGGTGACGGCTGCCTTGTTGGGGGTAAGCCAAGAGGCAACGGTAACGCCAGAGTTGCTGGCAGTTTTAGCCACCGATGCTTTTGGGGGGCGAAAATGTTTGCCACCTGAGGCCCGGTTTGTGGTGGCTTTGACCAAGATGACCGAGGAGCGGCGAGCAGTGGCTGGGCGATTGGCTGACCTCTTGTTGGCGGCTGAGGGTGCCCCGGAACGAGTGCTCCTGGTGCCGCCGCCCGGTGGGGTGGTTGAGGTTCGTCAGGGTTAGCGAAGGGTGACGGCGGTGGTGACTTCGTTGTAGAAGTCGCCACCTTTGTCATCAACCACGATGAAGGCCGGAAAGTCTTCTACTTCGATGCGCCAAACGGCTTCCATGCCTAATTCTGGGTATTCCAGGACTTCTACTTTTTTGATGCAGTCTTTGGCGAGGCGGGCGGCGGGGCCACCGATAGAGCCGAGGTAGAAACCGCCGTAGCGGGCGCAGGCTTCGGTTACTTGGGCTGAGCGGTTGCCTTTGGCCAACATGACCAGGCTGCCTCCGGCGGCTTGAAAGCGTTCTACGTAGGCGTCCATGCGTCCGGCGGTGGTGGGGCCAAAGGAGCCTGAGGCGTATCCTGCGGGGGTTTTGGCGGGGCCGGCGTAATACACGGGATGGTTTTTTAGGTAGTCGGGCATGGGTTGGCCGTCTTCGAGGAGTTCAGAAATCTTGGCGTGGGCTATGTCGCGGGCCACGACCAAAGTGCCGGTTAGGGCGAGCCGGGTGGTTACGGGGTGGCGGGAGAGTTCAGCTCGAATGTCTTCCATTGGTTGGTCAAGGTTGATGGCCACTACTTGACTGGTCAGGTCTTGTTCGGTTACTTCGGGCAGGTAGTGGGCGGGGTCTTCTTCGAGTTGTTCAAGAAAGACGCCTTGGGCGGTGATTTTGCCCAGCACTTGGCGGTCGGCGGAGCACGACACGGCGATGGCTACCGGGTTGGAGGCGCCGTGGCGGGGTAGGCGAACTACCCGTACGTCGTGGCAGAAGTATTTGCCGCCGAATTGGGCACCGATGCCGAAGTTGCGGGTCATTTCTAATATGCGTTCTTCCCAGTCCAGGTCGCGGAAGGCGTGCCCGCTTTCGCTGCCTTGGGTGGGCAGGTGGTCGAGGTAATGGGTGGAAGCGTATTTGGCGGTTTTTAGGGTGTGTTCGGCTGAGGTGCCGCCGATTACTACGGCCAGGTGGTAGGGCGGGCAGGCAGAGGTGCCAAGGCTTTTGAGTTTTTCATCTAAAAACTTTTCTAGGTTTTCGGGGTTAAGGAGCGCTTTGGTTTCTTGGTAGAGAAAGCTTTTGTTGGCGGAGCCGCCGCCTTTGGCGATGAAAAGAAACTTGTAGGCCTCGCCGGGGACTGCTTCTATTTCTATTTGGGCGGGCAGATTGTTACTGGTGTTGCGTTCGGTGAACATGTCGAGGGGGGCCAACTGGGAGTAGCGCAAGTTGGAGGTTTGGTAGGTGTCGTAGACCCCGTGGGAGATGGCTTTTTTGTCGTCGCCGGTGGTGAGTATTTGCTGGCCTTTTTTGGCAGAGACAATGGCTGTACCGGTGTCTTGGCAAGAGGGGAGTACTCCGCCGGCGGCGATGCAGGCATTTTGGAGGAGTTCGGTGGCGACGAATCGATCGTTGGTGGAGGCTTCGGGGTCGGCGAGGATGGCCGCTACTTGGGCCAGGTGGGCAGGGCGCAGCAGGTGGGCCATGTCGCGCATGGCGGTGGCGGTGAGGAATCGTATGGCTTCGTCGTCTACTTCGAGGAAAGTGCGCCCGTTGGGGCCGGTTACTTGACGCACCCCGTCGGTGGCGAGTTGGCGAAAGTTGGTGGTGTCGTAGGGGTCTACGTCGAGGGGTAAGAGGTCGGTGTAGTCAAAGGGGGCATCGCTCATAGTCTTTACGGTACCGCACCTTTTGGTGGGCCGGGGTGGTTAGTTGGTGAGGTCGTCCAAGATGGGTGCCCAAAATTCGTGGTCTTGAAAGCTGCCGGCTTGGTAAAAGGACATGCGGTCAACGCAGTCGCCCCAGCGGGCGTTTATTTTGTCGGCTATTTGGTGGGGTTCGCCGACGATGGCAAAGGTGTCGAGCATTTCGTCGTCAATGAGTGCCCCCATTTCTGCCCATTGGCCGCGTTTGGTCATGGTGTTGAGTTCGCTTTGCAGATCGCCCCATCCGTGCATTTCGAGTACTGGCCGATAAGCCGGGGTGGAGGCGTAGAAAGCGATTTGTCGGCGAACGCCAGTGGCGGATTTGTTCATTTCTTTTTCGTTTCGGCCGGTGACGACGAACCCGGGGCCCGATATTTCGAAGTCGTCGAGGCTGCGGCCGGCGGTATCAAGGCCGCGTTGTAGGGCGGGGAGGGTGACTTGTCGAAGGTAGGCCTCGGTAGAAAAGGAGTGGCAGATGATGCCGTCGCAGACTTCGCCTGCTACTTCGGTCATGAGGGGTCCTACGGCGGAAATAAATATTTTGGGCGACCCGTAGGGGTTGGGGCCGGGATCAAAGAAGGGGGTCATGAGGGTGTGTTGGTAGAATTCGCCGCGAAATTTTAGGGGGGTGTTGTTGTCCCAACTTTCCCATATGGCTCGGATAGCTAAAACCATTTCGCGCATGCGGGCGGCGGGTCGGGACCATTCCATGGAGAAGCGTTTGGTGATGTGAGGTTTGATTTGGGTGCCGAGGCCCAGAATGAAGCGTCCTTGGCTGTAGCGCTGAAGGTCGTGGCCAAGGTTGGCGAGCAGCATGGGGTTGCGGGCAAAACCGACGGCGATGGAGGTGCCCAGTTCGATGCGGTCGGTGTGTTCGGCGGCGATGGTGTGGGGGAGGAAGGGGTCGTGGGCTACTTCGGCGGTCCAGGCGCCGGCGTAGCCGGAGGACTCGATGGCTCGGGCTTCGCGAGCGATGTCTTGGAGGTCGCCGGGGTTATTTATGTTGATTCCGCTGTCTATTTTCATGCTGCGGATGTTAGTCCGGTATGTCGGGGCGGCTAGCGTTGGCGGCTATGGAACTTTTGTTGGTGCGTCATGGTTTGCCGCTTCGGGTAGATAATTCGGCTTCTGGTTTGGAGGCTGACCCGGCATTGTCGGTGTTGGGGGAGCGTCAGGCGGAGGCTTTGGCCGACTGGTTGGTTGGTGGTCCGGCGGCAACTCCTATTGCGGCGGTTTATGCCAGTCCGAAGTTGCGGGCGCAGGGCACGGTGGCTCCGTTGGCGCAACGTTTGGGGTTAGAAGTGATCATTGAGCCGCGGGTTATTGAGTATGACGTGGGGGAAAATGAGTACATCCCTATTGAGGAGTTGAAGGGCACGCCGGCTTGGGCAGAGATGTTGGCGGCTGGTATTCCGGATCCGGAGGTTTTTCAGGCGCAGGTGGTGGCGGGCATGGAGGCGATTATTGCGGCTCATCCGGGTGGCCGTGTGGTGGTGGGTTGCCATGGTGGGGTGGTGGCGGCTTATTTGGCGCATTTGTTGGGGATTTCTGAGCCCATGTTTTTTGAGGCGCATTACACCTCGGTGAATCGGGTGATGGCTGCTTCGTCGGGTGAGCGCAGCGTGGTTTCTATGAACGAACTCGCGCACCTTCAGGTAGCTAAAGTCCCTCTCTCCGATTACCAAAAATAACCCAACGGTACTGGTCTTTCTTACCTGACCTGCTTACCTGGGGTCAGACCCTAGGGGGGTGGGGTTGAAGGGCGGGGAGGTTTTGGAAGTGGGCGAGGGCTTCGGGGTTGGCGAGTGCTTGGGCGTTGGTTACGGGCCGATTTTCGACCACGTTGCGTACGGCCAGTTCAACCAGTTTGCCTGACCTGGTGCGAGGCAAATCGGGTACGGAGATCACTATGGCTGGCACGTGGCGGGGGGAGGCTCCGGTGCGTACTGCTGTCCGAAGCCGTTGAATCAGGTCGTCGTCCAAGGCTGCCTGGTTGGCGGTGACCACAAAGAGAACTACCCGTACGTCGCCTTCCCATTGCTGGCCGATGACCAGGCTTTCGGTCACTTCGGTGAAGGCCTCTACGATGCGGTAGATCTCTGCGGTGCCCATGCGTACCCCGCCGGGGTTCAAGGTGGCGTCGGAGCGGCCGTGAATAATGAACCCGCCTTGAGGGGTTTGTTCGGCGAAGTCTCCCTGGTGCCAGTACCCCGGGAAACGGGCGAAATAGGTTTCGTGGTAACGCAGGTTTTCCGGGTCGTCCCAAAACCCCAGTGGCATGGTGGGAAACGGCGACCGGCAGACCAGTTCGCCTTGCTGTCCGGGGGCCACGCTGTGGCCTTCTTGGTCGACCACGGCCATGTCTTGGCCTAATACTGCTCCTTGGATTTGCCCAGCGAACACCGGGGCCGCGGGGTTGCCGCCGACCAGACAGCCGCAAAGGTCGGTGCCGCCCGAAATAGAGGCCACATGCAGGTCGGGTTTCCAGTCGGTATAAACGTGGCGGAACCCTTCGGCAGAAAGTGGGCTGCCGGTGGAGCAAACGGTGCGCAAAGATTCCAAACGGTGGGCAGTAATAGGCCGCAACTCGGCGCTGTTTACTGAGTCAATGAACTTGGCCGATACCCCGAGCAAGGTGATTTGGTGGGCGTCTACTAAGTCAAAAAGCCGTTGCCCGTCGGGGTAGAAAGGCGACCCGTCGTACAAAATTAAGGTCGCTTGGGCCGCTAACCCGGCGGCTAGCCAGTTCCACATCATCCACCCAGTGGTGGTGAAGTAAAAGACTCGGTCCAAGGGGCGCACATCGCAATGTAGTCGGTGCTCAACCAAGTGTTTTAACAAAAGGCCGCCCGCTCGGTGGATTATGCATTTGGGGGCGCCGGTGGTACCCGAGGAGTAGAGGATGTAGAGCGGGTGGTCGAAAGGTAGCGGGGTGAATGCCACTTCTTGGGCCGGGTGCGCTGCACAAAAATCGTCAAACGACAAGGCTTCTGCGGGAAGGTCACCTTGCGTGTCGGCCACCATCACTACCTGTCGCAGGCTGGGCAAGGCCGCTATTACTTGGCTTACTTTGTCGGTTACGTCGAAGCGTGTGCCTCCGTATTGGTAGCCGTTGGTGCAAAAAAGCACTTTTGGTTCAATCTGTCCAAATCGGTCAATTACCGCATCGGTGCCAAAGTCGGGCGAGACCGAAGAGAACACGGCGCCCAGTGAAGCGCAGGCCAACATGACGGCGTAGGCCTCAGGAATGTTGGGTAGCCAGGCCGCTACTCGGTCACCGGGTTTTACCCCGGCGGCCGCTAACCCTTGTTGCAACTGTGACACTAGGTGGTGGAGTTGCGCCCAGGTAAGGGTGCGGGTGGCGTTGTCTTCGCCGCAAAAAATAAGTGCGGGGTGGTGGTCGTTGCGTTGCAACAGGTTTTCAGCGTAGTTCAAGGTGGCGTCGGGAAAAAACGTGGTGGCCGCTAGATCTGACTCAACCTGAATCATTGCGGGCCCATCACCTCGGTGACCCATTATGCCAAAGTGGCTCCACACTAAGTCCCAGAAGTCTTCTTGGTGGTTAACGGACCATTGGTGAAGTTCGTCAAGCGGGCATCCAGCGGTATCAGCGAAGGCCGCCATTTGGGTGGCGTGAGCTTGGCTGGGCGAGGGTGCCCAAAGAGGTTGTTCCATTGGTGAGGAGCGTAGCCAAGGTAAAGGCCCTCCGGTAAGACACAATGGGTATATGGACGAGACAACTTCTTCAACAACCGGTGGCCGATGGTTTGAACAACTTCCGGTGGGCTTGGTAATCAAACACGACTTGTTGCGCACTATCACCGAAGCCGATAACGAAGATTTTTGCGCTATGACCCATAACCCACAGCCGCTGCATCTGGATGCCGAGTTTGCGGCGACCACGGTTTTTGGTCAGCGTTTGGTGAACAGTTTGTTGACGCTTGGTTTGGCGGTGGGGGTTAGCGTGGCCGACACCACGTTGGGTACCACGGTGGCCAACCTGGGTTTTGAAGAAACGGATTTTCCGGCGCCGGTGTTTTTGAATGACACCTTGTCTTTTGAAACAGAGGTCGCGGCGGCTCGGCTTTCTGCATCAAAGCCGGCCACGGGAATCGTTACTTTTGAGCATCGGGTACACAACCAGGATGGCGTGTTGGTGTGCCGGTGTCGAAGGAATGCTTTGATGCACCGAGATCCAAATCTTCTCACTGATTCTCAGTAAGGATTTTGGGTTAGGCTCTCTGGTTATGGGTCACCAGCATGCCACGGGCGAAGAACTTCATACCACGGTTGGTCGGCGTCTACGTGCGGCACAGATGCGTTATAGCCGGTCGCGTCATGCGGTGGTCGAGGTGCTAGCTGCTGCTGCTCGCCCGTTGACTTTGCCCGAAGTTTTGTCGGCGGGGCAACAACAAGATTTGGCACAAAGTTCGGCTTACCGCAACCTAAATGAACTCGCCGAAGCTGGTGTGGTGCGCCGAGTGACCGCAGGTGACGACCACACCCGGTTTGAACTTCACGAGTCGCTAACCGGGCATCATCATCATTTGGAATGCACGGCGTGTGGTCGCCTAGATGATTTTGAGGTGTCCGATGAGTTTGAGGCAGGCATCGAGGCACTGGTTGTTTCGGCTGCTCAAAGGGGTTTTGTAGTCAATGCTCACCGCTTCGATTTGTTGGGTCGTTGCGTGGCGTGTGCCCAATGATGGGCCGTAAACGCCCGGCTGCTCGGGTGGTGTTACTAAACCGGTCGAACGAGATTTTTTTGGTCAACGCCGAAGACCCTTTGGATCCTTTTAAGCCGTCGTGGTGGGAAATCCCCGGGGGTGGTATTGATCTGGGTGAAGATTCAGCGGTGGCGGCGGCCCGAGAACTTTGGGAAGAAACCGGTATCGAAGCCGAAATGGGCCCGGTGGTGTGGACCCAACAAGTGCAGTTCACTTTTGGCGGGTACTTTTTTGATAGCGATGAGAAAATTCATGTGGCGTGGTGCGATGGTGGGGAGTATCGGCCGCAACATTTAGAAGCCTTAGAGGCGGCGGCTTTTTTGGGTGCCCGCTGGTGGGGGGTCGACGAGTTGTTGGCCAGTGATGTGCCGGTGTTGCCTACTCGGTTAAGAGAGTTTTTGCCCGAGGTGGCCGCCAACAACTTGCCAAACCCGCCGTTAGATATTTCGCCCCACCCGGAGGCCGGTCGACTAGGGGGGTAGTGCTGGCTGCTGAGGCTTAAGCCAAGCTTTTCATGCCGTCCCAAGCTAAGCGGGTGGCGAGGGCGGCCATTTCTTCGGCGCTGCGGCGGCGACCTTCGTGCATCCAGTTGCGAATCAGTCCTTCGATAAGACCGTTGAGGCCCCAAGCCATGATGATGGCTTCTTCGTGGCCTACCTCACTTATAAGGGTGGCCATACGGGCGGCAAATTCTTCTTGCACTCGTTGGGCAACGTGGCGGAGTTCTTGGTCGTGGCCCAGGCTGGGTCCGTAAAGCACCGAAAAAGCGTCGGGCACGCCGTCAAAGAAGCGGAAGAAACCAAGGTAGCCGGCTTCAATTTTGCTTCGAGTGTCTTCTGCCCCGAGGTCAAGGCGGGTTTGGGTAATGGCATCGGCTAAACGGTCGGCGGTAATCCGCAACAGGTCGGAATACATTTCTCGTTTTGAGGCGAAGTGTTGGTAGAGCACCGGTTTGGTTACCCCGGCTTCGTTGGCCACGGCGTTCATGGAGGTTTCGTGGTAACCCTGCCGAGCAAAGACCCGTAGTGCGGAGTCTAAGAGTTGTTTGCGGCGTTCAGGGCCCGGCAAACGGGGTGCGGTTATTACTTCGGTCATGGCTTAACCCTAGTAAACACTGCCCCTTGGGCTGGTATCGGGGTTAGGCGGAGTCTTCTGCGTCGAGGTCGTCGGCGGCTTTGACGGCATGGTGGAGCACGATAGATGGAGCTAAAATTATTGACCCGCAGATCAGCAGCGCTAATAAAATGGTGGCCACAGCGTCGGTAAAGCGACCGATCATCCCGGCGGCGAAGAGAGCGAGCGCTACGCCGAAAGCCAGGTAACCAGAGCGTTGTCCGAGGCTAGCTAAGCGGCGCATCCGTTCTCGTTGTACCAGCACGGGGTCTTTAGCCGGGGTCTCCGATGAGTCACTCATGGTCGCCATCCTGCCTCAACAATGAAGTTCTCCAAACGTCGACCCATGCGTTCTATAGATAATTCGTTTTTGGCTACTTGTTGATTGTGGTCAAGCAGGGGGGCCAGCCCGCTGGGGTCGTCAAGGCGTTCGGCTATGGCATCGGTGTCTTGTGGCGCAAACCAGTGAAAGCCCAGGCCGCGTAGTTCGTCGGCTACCGGGTAGTGGCCGACGAATACGGGTTTGCGGTAGAGGGCGGCTTCTACCGGGGGGTTGCCGAAACCTTCCCAAGTGGATGGGAAGGCCACCAGGTCGGCGGCCGCATAAATGTCGGCTCGGTTGGCGGCCGGGGCGTGGATTACCGGGCATCGGGCGGCGGCCAATTCGGTAGCCAGTTGTGGCCCGTAACCGTCTTCGGCCGGACCCAATAGCCAGTAGGTGCCGCCTAAAGTGGTGGTTACTTTGAGGGCTTGAGTGATGTTTTTACGTTCTATAGCGCGCACCGGGTGGGCGACCAGCAGGGTGTGGTCGTCTACGCCTAGTCGGCGGCGTGTCGTCAAGCGGTTTCCGGTGGGCGGGTTGGGGTCAAAACCGTTGTAAATAGTTTCTGCGTAAATGCCTCGCTCGGCCATTTCTTTTTTGGTCAGGTCGTTGATGGTGACGTGGCGCCAGGCTGGGTCGTCGGCTGGGAGTTCGGTTAGGTGGGCAAAGCGTTTCCTTTGCCATGGCGGGTCGTGGTGATGTATTAACGCTGGTCGTCCGTTGAGCAAAGAAGCCACGGTTCGCGAAGCCGCCAAGTTGAGTGGGATGGAGAGCAGGTTTTCTACCACCACCAGGTCCTGGCCGGCGAGAGCGGATTCAAGTTGGTTGGGGTCGGGGGGTGCGGTGGCGTTGATGTTCAGCCCGGCCACTACGGTGGTTCTTCCGGGGGCATCCCACCCGGGTTCGAAGGCGCCTGCTACCCAAGACACGGTAAAGCCTTGTTTGGTCAGCATGCGGGCCCAGTTGCGGGCCACGACCGATACCCCGTCGGTGGGGCCGAAGCGAAAGGAGAGGAAGGTGCAGGTTGGCATGGGTCTAAGGCAAGAGGGTGCAGGGTTTGAGTCGGCGGTGGCTCAGATGATGAACAACCATTGGCAGCCTGAAGGTTATGCCGCTCCGAACGCTGTGGTCTATCCGTGGCAGTGGTTGTGGGATTCTTGTTTTCATGTGTTGATTTGGTTGTCTTTGAAAAACGTGGAGCGGGCGCAGGCTGAGTTGGCGCAGTTGTTTGGTCCGCAGTTGCCGTCGGGGTTTGTGCCGCACATCAACTATGTGCGCCAACCGGGTTTTCACCGAGAATTGTGGGGTAGTGATTTGGGTTCGTCGTTGACCCAACCGCCTATGTACGGCCATGCGGTAGCGGCGCTTTGCCGGGCCGAGCAGGCCCCGCCGGCGAGGGTTATAGAAGCGGCGGAAGCGGGTTTGTGGTTTTTGTTAAACGATCGCCGGCGTGATGCGGCGGGTCTTGTTTTGTTGGCTCATCCGTGGGAGTCGGGTGCTGATAACAGCCCGCGCTGGGATGATTTTTGCCCGGGAGGTTTTGCGGAAAACCAGTGGGTGGACGAAAAGAATCGTCTGGTGTCTACGGTGGAGCGAGGCCCGGATGGCGCTGCTTTGGCTAACCCGGAGTTTGTGGTGGGTTCGGTGGGGTTTAATGCGTTGGTGGCTTTCAATGCGCGAGAGATGGCCACAGTGACCGGCGATGAATCCATGGCTGAAGCGGCGAATCAGTTAGTAGCAGCGTTGGATCTCCGGTGGGTTGAGCCTTTGGCAACGTGGGTGGACACCGGGGCGGCGGTTGAGGGCTCAGGCCGGTGCCGTACTGCTGATGCGTTGTTGCCGTTGCTGGTAACCGAGGATGCATCTGTAGCGGCGCAAGCGTTAGCGCAGTTGGTGAATCCCATGGCTTTGGGCAGCGAGTTTGGCTTGTGTGGGGTGCATCGGGGTGAACCTGTCTTTGATCCGGCGGCTTATTGGCGAGGCCCGGTGTGGCCTCAGTTGGCTTACTTGTTGACGTTGGCTGCCTCTCGGTTTGATGCTTTGGTGGCTCAACGTTTGCAGGTTGCTACTCGACGGGGAGCACAATGTTCGGGTTTAGCCGAATATTGGCACCCAGATTCTGGCCAGGGGTTGGGGGCTATCCCGCAATCATGGGCAGGGCTTGCTCTCGTTGAGGTCGTTTAGCGTTGCGACCCGCGTGACGAGCCGATGAGTTCGCCGCCTTGGTCGAGATAGAGGTAGCAGTGCACGCCGCGAAATTGCGCTATTTCGTGTTCGAAGTTTGAGCGGTTGGGGGTGAGGTAGTCGAGTTCCAGTTCGGAGAGTTCGTAGATGAGCCCTACGAACCCTTCGAAGCTTTCGTAGCACTGGCTTATTGCGAAGGCCACTATTTCTTCGTCGCCAGGCCAGGGGCTGCCGGTGCGGGCCGGGTGTTGTACCAGTTTGTAAATTTCGAATTGGTGGGGGGCTTGGCAAGGCACCTTGGTGCTGAGTTCTATTTGCCGGTCTTCGGTGGCCCAGGAGTATTGGTTGAAGCAGTCGCCGGCGTTGAGGTCGTGCAGGTTGACCGGTTCGCCTACCCAGTCGGGGGCGTTTTCTTCGACCAAGGTGGGCCGGGTTTCTACCAGAGTGGTGGGTGCAGCGGTGTCGGTGGGGGCCAGGTCTTCGGTGTCTGAGCGGCCGCAAGCGCTGGCTAGCAGGGCAAAGACAATCAAGGGAAAAAGTGTTCTACGAAGGGCCACAAGGTCAGGGTAGACGGTAGATGCCGGTACCGTTACGGGGTGCCGGTAATTCAACTTTGTGATGTGGTGGCTCTGCTGGGCCGGTTTCCTGCTTTGGCGGGCGCCAGTTTGTCGGTAGAAGCCGGAGAAACGGTGTTGTTGCAGGGCCCTAATGGCGCTGGAAAGACCACGTTGTTGCGGTTGTGTGCGGGTTTGGTACGTCCCGAGTCGGGTCAGGCTCAAGTGCTGGGCCACGATTTAAGTGTGGATGGTCGGGCGGTGCGACGTCAGGTGGCCATGTTGGGTCACGCCACGGGGCTTTACGAAGATTTGTCGGTGGCCGAGAATGTGAGTTTTTGGGCGCAGGCGGCCGGGCTGGATAAGTCGCTGGCCGCTCAACGGGCGACCGGTGCCTTGGCCCGCATGGGTTTGGATGAACGTTTGTTGTCTTTGCCGGTTTCTCGTTTGTCGGCGGGGCAGCGTCGGCGTGCTTCGTTGGCTGCTTTGGCGGTGCGTCGACCTCAGTTGTGGCTGCTTGATGAACCGCATGCTGGGTTGGATCAAACGGGTCGCAATGTGGTTGATGAACTTATTTCGGATGCGGTGGCGGCGGGGGCCACGGTGCTGGTGGCTTCTCACGAACTGGATCGGGTGCGTTCTTTGAACCCTCGGGTGGTAACGGTGGCGGGCGGTTTGGTTGTTAAGGACACGGGAGGTCCGAAGTGAAATCTTTGTTGAGCGAAGCTTGGTTGGTGGCGAGTAAAGATTTGCGTATTGAGGCGCGTTCTCGGGTTTTGACCAATCAGGTGGCGCCTTTTGCTGTGCTGGTGTTGGTGCTTTTCGGGTTTGCGTTAGATGCTGATCAGCGCACTTTGCGTATGTTTGCGCCGGGGCTTTTTTGGGTAGCGGTGTTGTTGTGTTTGTTGTTGGCGGTGCAGCGTTCGTCGGCGGTGGAGTCCGCTGATGATGCGGCCACTGGGCTACGTATGGCTGGTTTAGCACCGGCTGCCGTGTTTTTAGGAAAATCGGCAGCCATTCTTGTGCAGTTGTTGGTACTGGAGTTATTGCTGACGGCGGGCATCATTGTGTTTTATGGTTCCTCGGTGAAGAACTTATTTTTGTGGCTAATTGCTGGGCTGGTGACGGCGTTGGCGGTGGCGGCTACCGGTACGCTCTATGGTGCGCTGGCCTCTGGGTTGGGGGTACGAGAAACGCTGTTGCCGATCTTGTTGCTTCCAGTTTTGGCTCCGGTGCTTATTGGTGCCACTCGGGCTTACGACGATGCTTTGGGTGCTGCTGCGGTAGATGGTTGGGCCTGGACGGGCTTGTTGGCCATGTTTGCTGTGGTGGCTTCAACGTTGGGTGCGTTGGCTTACGGCGCATTGGTTGAGGATTAAAAATATTATGACGAACCCCACTTCTTCTGTAGCGACCACCGGGTCTCCGGGTTCGCGCGCTTTAGGTTTGGCTACGTTGCTGGGTTTGGTCGGGTTGTTGGTGTTGGCTTTTGTGTTGACCGAACCTGATGTGCGTATTCACCCCAGCACGGGCCAGGAGATTGGCCAGTTTGATGCGGTCCGGCTTTTGTATTTGCATGTGCCCATGGCGGTTATTACTTATGTTGCTTATAGTTTGGCGGCTTTTGCGTCGGCGGGGTATTTGATTAAACGAACTCCTTGGTGGGATGTAACGGCTCATGCGGCGGCCGAGGTGGGCACAGTGTTTTGTTTCTTGGTGTTGGTTACGGGCTCTATTTGGGGCCGCCCGGTGTGGAACACCTGGTGGGAGTGGGGCGATGTGCGCTTAATGACCACGTTGATCTTATTTTTGATGTTTGTGGGCTACTTGGCTTTGCGTCGCACAGCGGCTGACCCGCGGGTGCAAGCTCGGCGGGCGGCGGTGGTGGCCTTGGTAGCTATTGTGGATTTGCCTTTGGTTAACCGTTCGGTGGAATGGTGGGAGAACCGCACCCTGCATCAGAAGTCCACGTTGGGTGAATTAAAAATTGAGGACCTCACTTTGTTTACGTTGATGATTGGGTTTTTAGTATTTTTGATGGTTTTTGCTTGGTTGTTGTTACACCGTTTTCGGGTGGGTTGGTTGACCTTGGCGGCTGGTGAGCATCAGGTGGCGGCCGCAATCAAGGAGCGTCGAGCGGAAGCCGATGGTTCAGAGGTGGCTTCCGCGGTGGGAGAAACTTCATGACGCATCTTGGTTATTTGCTGGGCGGTTGGGGAGTAGCGGCCGTGCTTTTGACGGTTTATGCCGTCTCGGTGGTACGTCGAGGCCGGGCGTTGAGTGTTTCGGTGCCTGAAGATCAGCGCCGGTGGTTGACTTCTCAGAACCCGACCGATGGCTGAGGACCTCACCCCGCAACCCAGTCGCCCGCCGCGCCTGCCGCGCCGCCGTGGGTCGGTAGCGATCATTGTTTTGGTTTTGGCGGCTTTGATAGCGGTGTTGGCCGTTACTTTGGGTGACGCCACGCTGGTTTTTTATGAAGTTGATGAAGCAGTAGAAGAACGCCCTGAGTTGTTGGCCAGCCGCTTTCGGGTGGTAGGTACGCCGTTGCCGGGTTTGGTCGAAACTCGCCTTGATGGTGAGGCGGCGGTGGTCTTTACTTTTTGTGCTTCGGGCGTGTTTGCCGATGTAGCCCATGTGGGTGACCCGGCTGAGTTGTTTCAGCCGGGGGTGCCGGTGGTGTTGCAGGGTTCCTGGCAAGCGGGGAGCCCGCCGGGTTTAGCTAGTTTGCCGGCGGCCGCTAACGATGGATGGTTTTTGCGCACTGATCACATGGTGGTCAAGCACGACAATGATTACCGCACTGACGAGGAACGCACCGCCGATATTGATGCTTGCGGGGTTACTGGGTGAATGCTTCGTTAGGGGCTTTGTTTGTTGCCTTGGGTTTAGCGGCTTCGCTTTTGGGGGTTTTTTCGCTGGTTCGGGGGTTGGCTACCGGCGATGAGCGGTTTTTGTGGCGGGTGCGTTGGTTTGTAGCAGCGGTGTTGGTGGCCGCCGTGGGCCAGTTTGCGGTTATGGAACGGGCGCTTATTACTCGAGATTTTACGGTGGCTTTTGTGGCCGAACATGGCAGTCACCGCACACCGGCCTTGTTTAATTTCGCTACTTTGTGGTCGGCCCTTGAGGGTTCCATTTTGTTGTGGGTACTGATTTTGGCGGGCTATGTGGGCATGGTTACTTGGCGTTTTCGCCAGCGCTTGAACGACAAAATGGTGGCTTGGGCGTTACTGGTTTTGCTGTTGGTGTGCGTGTTCTTTTTCTTGCTGCTGGCCGGCCCGGCGTTTCCTTTTGCCAAGTTCTCTCCATGGGCGGGCTATGACGGCCCGGGGCCTAACCCGTTGTTGCAGAACCATTTGTTGATGGCTTTTCACCCGCCAGTGCTTTATTTGGGCTATGTGGGTTTTACGGTGCCTTTTGCTTTTGCTTTGGCTTCGCTTATTACTGGCCGCCTGGGTGAGGGTTGGTTGTTAGAGACCCGCAGGTGGACGCTTATTGCGTGGGGTTGTTTAAGTGTGGGGATTTTGTTGGGGGCTTGGTGGTCTTATGAGGTGTTGGGTTGGGGTGGTTATTGGGCGTGGGATCCGGTTGAGAATGCTTCGTTGTTGCCTTGGCTAACCGGTACCGCTTATTTGCATTCGGTGATGGTGCAGGAGCGGCGGGGCATGTTGCGGGTGTGGAATCTTTCGTTGTTGTGTGCCACTTTTGCTTTGACTATTTTGGGCACTTTTCTTACCCGGTCGGGGGTTATTGAGTCGGTGCATACTTTTACCGAGTCGGGTATCGGCCCCATGTTTTTAGCTTTTTTTGCTTTGATTGTGGTGGTTACGGTGGGGCTTATTGCTTGGCGGGGTGACGTGTTGCGGGCCGAGGGGCGCATTGATGCGGTGGCCTCACGCACGGGGGCTTTTTTGGTCAACAACTTGTTGTTTGCTGGTTTTGCTTTTGTGGTGTTGTTGGGCACGTTGTATCCGTTGTTGGTGGAAGCCGCCAACGGGGACCGTATTTCGGTGGGCAACCCTTATTTCGAGCGCATGACTATGCCCATTGGTTTCATGCTGTTGTTTTTGATGGCTATGGCGCCGGCTTTGCCGTGGGGCCGGGCGGGGGCCGAGGTGCTCTCTCGTCGTTTGTGGTGGCCGGCGGTTGGCGGGGTCATGGTCATGCTGGCTGGTGTGGGGTTGGGGTTGCGTGGTTGGGCGCCCACCTTGGCGGTTGGTTTGGCCGGGTTTGCTACCGGCGGGGCGTTGCGCCCGTTGATTTTGGCGGTGCGTTCTCGGGGTTGGCGAGGTTTGGTGGGCCGAGCGAGTGGCGGCATGGTGGTGCATGTGGGGGTGGCCATCGTGGCGGTGGCTTTGGCCATATCGTCGTCGTATGTGCGTCAAGCCGAGTTTAGTTTTGACGAACTCGGCCAAGAGGTTTCGTTTTCGGGTCACACGCTGATTTTTGGTGGCGTTGAGGTGCGGGAGTTGCCCGAGAAAACACAGACTTTGGTGCTTATAAATTTGGATGGGCAAACATTTACTCCGGCCATAAATGTGTTCCCTTTTGGCGGGCAGGCCATTGGCACGCCGACCACCCGGTCTACTTGGTGGGATGATGTCCAACTGTCGGTGTTGGTGGTTCCCGATGAGAGCGGCCAAGTTACGGTGGTACGGGCCACCGTGCAGCCTTTGGTGTGGTGGCTGTGGGTAGGGGGAGCGGTCATGGCGGCCGGTACTTTGCTGGCGGCCATTCCGGAGCGCCGCCGCAAAAAAGACGACGACGTTTTGGTAGAGGCAACGACATGAGGTCGGTGCGGGTCAAAGCACTGCTGGTGGGGTTGATGCTGTTGACGCTGGTGGGGGTGTTGGCCACGCGAGAGTCGGGCCCAGACCGCATGACCACTCATTTGGTTGGCCAAGGAGCGCCTCCCATTGAAGGCACTACAACTAGTGGCGAGGCTTGGCGGTTGGATTTACAACGCGGCCGTTGGGTGGTGGTCAACTTTTTTTCTACTACTTGTGTGCCTTGTGTGCGTGAACACCCTGAGTTGGTGGCTTTTGCCGAGGCCCATGCTGAGGCCGATGATGTGCGGGTGGTGACGGTGGCTTTTGCCGATTCGCCGGCCGCCGTAGAAGAGTTTTTTCGCAGTAACGGCGGGGATTGGCCGGTCTTAGTCACCGACACGGGGCGTATTGCGGTGGACTGGGGCGTGGTAGCGGTGCCGGAGTCTTACCTGGTGTCGTCGGCCGGGTTTGTGGCTGCCAAAATTATTGGCGGTGTGGTGCAGGCTGACTTGGAAGCCATGTTGGTGGAGGCCCGAGGATCATGAATCGTTTTCGCTGGCTGGCTTTAGTGGTTTTGGTTTTGGGGGCTTTGGTGGTTTCTGAGGTGGCGACCCAACCGGTGTTGACCAATGCTGATCGGGCCCACCAGTTGGCTGAAAATTTTGCTTGCCCGGTTTGTTCTGGCCAGTCGGTGGCTGAGTCTGATGTGCCTATTGCTCGAGCGATCCGTACCGAAATTGCCCGCATGGTCGATGAGGGTGCTACCGATGCCATGGTGCGCACCGAGTTGGTGGAGCGTTTTGGTCAAGACATTGATTACACCCCGCAGGGTTCGGGTTTAACTGGGCTGGTGTGGGTGTTGCCGGTGGTGTTGGCGGTGGCGGCGGTTACTGGTTTGGTTTTGGCGTTACGGCGTTGGTCGGGGGCCAGCACTGGGCGTGCGTCGGCTAAAAAGTCTTCTCGCCCGATGGTTTTGTTAGGTATTGCGGTGTTGGCGGTGGGGGCAGGTTTGTTGGTGGCGCAAACTTCAGGCAGTCGGGGGGCCGGTGAAACCGGTTCGGGGGAGATTCGCTCTTCGACCCGCACCTTGTTGGCTCAAGCGGGGGTGGCTGCTCCTCAGGAGGCCATAACGCTCTATACCGAGGTGCTTGAACTTCAGCCTTCTAACGTGGAGGCGTTGACTTACCGCGCTTGGGCGTTGTGGCGTTCGGGCGGCCAACTCTTGGCTCGGGTAGACATTAGCGATGCGGTGACCCTGGACCCGGCGTACCCCGATGCCCGAGTTTTTCGGGCTTCGATGTTGTTTGCCGACGAAGAGGCGGCTGCTGCGGCCCAAGATTTGTTGGTTTTAGACACGTTGGCGGCGCCTCCCATTGTGGGCGATTTGTTGGCGGCCAGCCATTTGCGTGAGCGTATTGCTTCGTCGTTGGCGGCTCAAGGCGATTTGTTGATGGCGTTAACGTTGTTGGATTCCGGCATAGAGGTGACTGCTCAGCCGGCGCCTTTGTTGGCGGAGCGTGGATGGCTGCTGGCCGTTACCTTCGAACCAGATTTGTTGGGTTTAGCAGTCGAAGCACTCGATGAGGCTTTGGTCTTAGAGTCAGCGCACCCCAATGCCTTGGCTTATCGGGCCTTGGTGCGCAGCGTGTTGTTAGAAGACGCCGAGGGAGCGGCGGCCGATGCGGCGGCTTTTGCCGCGTTGGCTGACCCGCCGGCTGCTTTGGTAGAACTGCTTACCGCGGAGGGTTTGCTGGGCTAAAAAATTAAGTCAGCGGCGGTGGCTGAGTAATGGGCGCTGGCAATTTGCTTTTGATCAAGCTCAAGTGCCCAGAGGGATGCTTTGGCGCAGCCTCTACCACCGGTTAGTTCCACGCCGTCCATGGTGAGGTCTCGGAGTATTTCGGGGATGACATCGCCGTGGCTACAGAGCGCCACATGGCCGGGTTCTGGGTTGCGGGCCAGGTTTTTTACCAGGGCGGTGGCGGCGGCGTGGGCGCCTTCAAACAGGTCGGGTTCTACGGTGACCGCCAACCCGAGTTGATTGGCTAGTTGGCCTACCGTTTCTTGGCAACGTACGGCTCGGCTAGAAAGCACTTGGGTTATGGGCTGGCCACCTAGTGCCTCTGCTAAATCGGCGGCCTGTTGCTGGCCGCGGTCATCTAAGGGGCGGTCAACGTCGTCGCCGTCCCAGCGGTAAGGGTCGCCGGCTGAGGCGTGGCGTATCAGGTAGATCATGGGCGTAACGCCCGGAGTTCGGCCAGCACCTGAGATACGGCTTCCAAAACGTCCTCAACATCGTCGTCGGTGGTGGTCCACCCCACCGAAAGGCGCAGCGACCGGTGGGCATCGACCCCCATGGCTTCAAGCACCGGCGAGGGCTCGAGCCCTTCGGAGGCACAAGCGCTTCCCGAGTGGGCGGCAATACCTAAGCGGTCTAAGCCCAGTAACACCGCTTGAGGTTCAACGCCGTCAATGCCTAAACAAACCAGATGCGGCAACCGATAGTTGGGGTGGCCGTAAAGGGTGACCCCGTCAAGCGCCGATAATCCGGTAGCGAGCCGAATCGTTTGTTGGCGAGCCAGGGTTTCTTCGCTGGCCAGAACTTCGGGGGTCAAGGCGGCACAGACGGCTCCAAAACCGGCGATGGCCGGGGTGTTTTCTAACCCAGCACGGCGAGCCCGTTCTTGCTCGCCGCCCAACAAAAGGGGAGCCAAGCGCAAGCCTCGGCGAATAAGCAAAGCGCCGACACCTACTGGGCCGCCAAACTTGTGGGCGCTCACCGAAACCAGGTCGGCCCCGAGGTCGGCAAAGTTCAGCGCCATATGCCCTCCGGCTTGGGCGGCATCAACATGCAATAACACCTCGTGGTCACGGCAAGCCGCTCCCACCGGGGCCAAGTCTTGAAGGGTGGCTACTTCGTGGTTGCCTTGTTGCAGGTGCACAATGGCTGGCTGTTGGCTGAGCGTGGCCAACAGTTGGTCGAGGTCTACTCGACCGGTTTGATCAACAGAAATTGACTGCACCGGCCCGTGACGTTGGGCATTGAGCCGTACTGCTGAATGCTCCATCGCCGAGAGCACGCTGGGTGACCCCGGGTTACGTTGGGCGGCACCAAAGCAAGCCACGGCGATAGATTCCGTGGCCCCTGAAGTAAAAACCACTTCTCGGCTACGTGCTCCAAAAAAGTCAGCCACCTGCTGGCGCGCTACCTCCACGGCGTGACGAGCCGACATGCCTTCGCTATGAATGCGCCCAGGGTCGCCGGTTAAATCTAGGGCTTTATCAATGGCCGTTCGCCCAACGGGGCGCAGCGGCGATGACGAAGCGTGATCAAAATACCGGCGATTCATTTTGGGTCGCCGTCAAGCGGTGATGTCGGTGACACACACCGCATCACCCATGGGCAGCGACGAAGACTGGTCGGGAGAGGTCTCGCCGTAAAGGGCAATCAGCATGCCTTTAACCAAGCCGCGGTCCACCGCGCAAATGACCGGGTGCTCAATGGCCGCGCCGCCAAAGGGGCAATGCTCAGCCACGATGCGCAAACCAGATGAGGTGTTCGAATGCTCGGCTCGTGCGGCGAAACCATGGGCGGTTAACGCATCGGCCACCATTTGCATGGAGGACTGAAAAGAGTGCTGTACCTCGTCGGGGCTGATGGCCTCGGCCATGGCTTGGCCGACTTCTCGCCCTACTTCTTCGGCCATTTTTTCCGCTTGGTCGTTGGGCAATAAAGCCAAGGCCCGGCCAAGCAAACTGACCAGCACAGAGTCTTGACGGATGGGGAGTTCCAGCGGGCTGTCGGGGTTGGTTACCCGGTAGTGCTTTGAGGGGCGGCCGGCGCGGGCTCCCTCTGTGCGTTCAATGACTACTTCGAGGTAGCCGCCGCCCGCCAGTTTGTCTAAATGGTGGCGAGCCACGTTGGGGTGCAAGCCAAATTCTTGAGCAGCAGTGCTGGCGGTAACCCCTTGGTCGTTTCCGCGAGCCAGCAAGTAGATGTCGCGACGCGTGGGATCCCCGAAGGCGCTGGTTATCGCCGTAACAGCCGAGGCGAACTCGGTCGGCGTGAGGGGTGACCCATCCACAATGACAGCCTAGCCATCTAGATCCCGCCGCTTACGAAAACACGAACGACCAGTAATCTTTGTTTTTTTAAGGGGGACGGTGAGAGAGAGGTAGACTCCGCCAAGATGAACGACCAGCAGGATAAATCAGGACCAGCCGGCATTTCGGTGCAAGCCGAAAGCCAAGCACCGCCCGCCTCGGGGGTGCCTTTTGGGCGGCCCGGAAACAACACTCGGGTGCTACTTATTGCCTCCGGTAAAGGCGGGGTAGGCAAATCTTCAATAACCGCCAACCTGGCGGTTGCTTTAGCCCACCGAGGAAAAGACGTCGCCGTGGTAGACGCCGACGTGTGGGGGTTCTCTATCCCGCGCATGTTGGGCATCGCTGAACCGCCTACCGTGATCGACGACATGTTGATCCCGCCCGAAGCCCACGGGGTGCGCTGTATCTCCATGGGGTTTTTCGCCGACGAAGACCAGCCAGTGGTGTGGCGAGGCCCCATGTTGCACAAAGCGTTAGAACAGTTTTTGACCGACGTTTCTTGGGGCGAACCAGACTACCTGCTGGTTGATTTACCTCCCGGCACTGGTGACATTTCGATTTCTTTGGCCGGGTTTTTGCCCACCGCCGAAATGTTGGTGGTTACCACCCCACAAGCCGTTGCGCAAAAAGTAGCGCAACGAGCGGCCTACATGGCCGCGAAAATGAACATTGCCGTCACCGGGGTTATTGAAAACATGTCGTGGTTTATGGGCGACGACGGCACCCGCTACGAGCTCTTTGGGGCAGGTGGCGGGCAAGCTTTGGCCACGCAACTCGAAGTACCTCTGGTCGGTCAAGTACCGTTGCTGCCTGTCTTACGGGTAGGGGCCGACACCGGAAACCCTGTTGCGGTTGATCAAACCAGTGAAGCCGGAACAGTATTTGCCGCTATGGCCCGGATCGTAGATGAAGATCTCAAACCCACCAAACGCTCCCACCCAGAACTCAATCTGGTGGACTAAGTTCATCAATAATCCGCAGCAACGCTGAAGAATCTAAGAGAAAGAAAAATCATGGACGTACGTATAGGGGTTTCGAATACTCCCAAAGAGATCACTTTGGAAATGCCAGAAGGCACCGATCACGAAGCCTTGCAAGCCGAAATTGAGGCGGCGCTCACCGGTGAGTCTGCCATGTTGTGGCTGACTGATGCCAAAGGCCGCCGGGTAGGGGTACCTACTGACAAGGTGGCGTACGTTGACTTGGGCAGCGAAGAGTTGGCGAGCCCGATGGGTTTTAATTAACCGAAATAACGGTCAACGGGCTGGTTGTTCTAGGCTTTTACTATGGCTACGTTGAGCGAACTTTGTCGTGAACACACGGCAATGGGTGAAGCAGAGATAGAGCATCTGCAAAACCTCACCAGTTTGTGGGGGTTGCTGGCCGACTTGTCGTTTGCTGACCTTTTACTTTACGCCCCCAAGGCTGGGGAGGCGCAAGCTGATTTGGTGCTGTTGGGGCACATGCGCCCCACCACTGGTATGACCTTGTATCGCGCTGACTTGGTGGGGCAAACGTTTTCTTCGGATCGCCGCCCGGTGGTAGATGAGTGTTTGGCTAGCGGGGTGATAACCGAAGGTCTGGTGCAAATCGGTGCTGACCGTGAGGTTTCTATTCGGGCGGTGCCGGTGCGGGTAGATGGCCAGGTGGTGGCGGTGCTGGCGCGGGAGCGTTTGTTTAGCGAGGACCGTCCGGCCACGGTGCAAGAACGTACTTATCGTCGAGTATTTCGCCGCTTTGTTGACATGATTGATCGCGGCGATTTTCCTTATCAAGAAGAAGAGCGCTTGCGCCACCGCACGCCCCGGGTAGGGGACGGCTTGTTGTTGGTGGATGCTGAGGGGCATATTGAGTTTGCTTCTCCTAATGCGGTGTCGGCGTTGCATCGTTTGGGTATGCGCCGGGCGGCGGTGGGTTCGCGTTTAGAAGACACCGGCTTAGAGGCCACAATGTTGCGCCAGGCATTTGCCCGACGGGCGGCCGTTATCAGCGAACTAGATGAGGGTCGTGAGGTGGCTTTGGTATCACATTGCCTTCCTTTGCTTGATGGTCGCACCGCTACGGGAGCCATTGTGTTGGTGCGTGATGTGACTGATTTGCGTCGCCGGGATCGCCAGTTGGTATCTAAAGACACCACTATTCGTGAGATCCATCACCGGGTAAAAAATAATTTACAAACTATTTCGTCGTTGCTGCGTTTGCAGGGTCGTCGTTTGAAGTCCGTGGAGGCTCGGGCGGCTTTAGAGGAGTCGGTGCGCCGGGTGGCCGCTATTGCGGTGGTGCACGAAACGTTGGCCCAAAGTCCGGATGATGATGTGGCGTTTACTGATTTGGTACGGCCTTTGGTTCGTGTCGTGGAGGAAAGCGTTTCTTCGCCGGAGCGGCCGTTGTCGTTTACGGTGGAAGGAGAGGCGGGGGTGTTGCCGTCGCAGATGACTACTACTTTGGCGGTGGTGCTGACCGAGTTGTTGCAAAATGCGGTGGATCATGCTTACCGCGGGGCGACGGTTCCAGAAAGTGGCGAACCGGGTCGGGTGCATATTGTGTTGGACCGGCGTACCGACATGTTGTTGGTGCGGGTCACCGATGATGGGGTGGGTTTGCCTGAGGGGTTCGACCTGGCGGAGTCTGATGGTTTGGGTCTCACCATTGTGCGTACTTTTGTAGAAAGCCAGTTGGGGGGCACCATTACGTTGTCGCCGGTGAAAAAAGGTACGGGTACGGTGGCCGAGGTGCGTATCCCGAGCAGCCGTTTGTCGGGGCCGTGGGACGATGCACAGGAGCCGGTTGCTTAGCCATCGGCTAGGTTCTCTTTAGATTCTTATGACCGACACTTCTTTAAACGCTCCTTCTCGTCGGCCTTTGGTGATTGCTCACCGGGGGGCCTCGGTTGACCATCTTGAAAACACGGTGGAGGCCTTCGCTGGGGCGCGTCAGCAGGGCGCCGATTGGGTGGAGTTGGATGTGCGGCGTTCGGCCGACGGCGTGCTGGTGGTGCATCACGATGCTCACTTAACTGATGGCCAACTCATCCGAGACTTGACTGCTGAGGAGTTGCCCGAGCACATTCCGAGTTTGGCTGAGGCCTTCGAAACGGTAGACGGTCTGGGGGTCAATATTGAAATTAAGAGCCTGCCGGGAGAACCAGATCACGAAGACATGGCGATGGTGTGTGAGGCGGTAGTGGGTTTAGCAACGGCTTACCGACCGCCGGAGTTGGTGAGGGTGTCGTCGTTTAATATTCGCGCTGTTGACCATATTCGTGAAACGGACCCCAATTTGCCGACGGGTTGGTTGACGGTGGAACGCATCGGGTCACATTTGATTTTGGACCGCACGGTGGACCATGGGCATGGGGCGATCCATCCGTGGGATGAACTGGTGGACGAATCTTTGGTGGATGGTGCACATAACCGGGGCTTAAAGGTTTTGGTGTGGACGGTCGACGACGAGGAACGTATTGCTGAGTTGGCCTCTTGGGGTGTGGACGGCATCATCACTAATCTGCCGGGCGTGGCTCGCCGGGTCTTAGACGCCTTGGCTTGATTTTCGGCTGCGGGCAAGCCCCGGCCTGGTGTTCGTTTGCTAAACCGTTCGGCTGTTGCCGAGGGGGATGACTAGGTCCAGTACGTCGGGTTCGTGGCGCAGATGGAATTCTTCGGCTTGGCCCAGATAGTCGCCGTCGACTTGCCAGGGCACGGGGTGGTAGGCGGTGATGGTGGCTTGGGTGACGTCGGTGTGGTGGTCTATGAACCCACTGTCGGCTACTTGGCCGCGGCCGAAACCTAGGGCGTTGGCAAATACTGGGCCGAGTCGGGTGGGGGACAGGGAGCGGAAGGTGACCACGGCTAGCGGGGTGTCGAGGGTGGTTTGGGGGGCGAAGGAGATGCCGCGGGTGCCGAGGTAGGTGTAGGGGTCGGTGTTGAGGCATACGGTGAACATGCCATCCACGCTGGGTTTTTCTTCTGGTTGATGGCCATCTTTTTTCTGGTCAATGGTGACTTTGAACCCGGGGCGTCGGTGGTCGTAGTGGCGGAACCAGGTGTTGAGGGTGGCGGCTACAAACAATGGGTGCCCGGCGAAGCGCTTGAGAAGCCCGCCGCGTCGTTCTACTTGTTCGACGACGGCGGCGTCGAATCCGATACCGGCGTTAAAGAGGAAGTAGCGGTCGTTGATGTTGCCGAGGCCGATGCGTTTGGTGGATCCGGCGTCAATGGCGTCGAGGAGGGCGCCGGTGGCTTCGACGGGGTCGTCGGGCAGGCCGATGGTGCGGGCAAATACGTTGGTGGATCCTCCGGGGAGTGCGGCGAGGGCGGTTACGCTTCCGGCGAGGCCGTTGGCTGCTTCGTTGAGGGTGCCGTCGCCACCGAGGACTACCACCATGTCAAAGCCGTCGTTGGCGGCGCTTTGTGCCAGCCGGGTGGCGTGCCCACGCCGGCTGGTGGCGGCTACTTCGAGTCGGTGATCGGCCGATAATGCTTTTTGAATAACAATGCGCGTTCGTGCCGTTACCGACGACGCCGAAGGGTTCACCACAAGAAGCAATTTCATAACCCCCAAAGACTACCTCACCCCAAAGTCCGTGACGTGGGGCAGACCCCACGTCACGAAGTAGGGCGAGGGTTGGGGTGACGGATGACCGGGGGAGAAAAAGTGGGCTGAATTTGTTGGGAAAGGGTTAAGGGAAGGCAGAATACGAACCATGAACATAGTCGTATGTGTAAAACAGATTCCCGACCCAGCTGACCCTGGTGCTCTGGACCCCGAAACAAAAACCCTCAAGCGTGATGTCAAACTCATCCTGGACGAATCAGATTCGTACGGAGTAGAGATGGCCCTACAGCTCCTCGACGGATCCGACGAAGGCGAAGTGCGCTTGGTCTCCATGGCTCCCAACAACGAGGTCGGTGGTTTACGCACCGCTCTGGCCATGGGTGCGGCAAGCGCCGTGTTGGTAAGCGACGAAGCCCTAGCTGGCTCCGACTCATTGTCTACTGCCAAAGTGCTGGTCGAAGCCATCAAACGCAGCGAACCGACTTTGATTTTGACCGCTACAGAATCCAGCGACGGCTACACCGGTACCGTCCCTGTGCAAATTGCTGAGCTGCTTGACCTGCCTTCGGTTACTTTCGCCAAAGAGATCACCATAAACGGCGACACGGTAACGGTAAAACGTCAAACCGAAGATGGCTACGACGAAGTTGAATGCCCACTGCCTTGCGTAGTGTCGGTAACTGCTGGTGTAGTTGAACCCCGCTACCCGTCTTTCAAAGGCATTATGGCCGCCAAAAACAAGCCAGTCGAAGAACTTGACTTGGCTGGTTTAGGGATTGACGCCAGCACTGTTGGTTGGGCTGGTGCTCGCCAAGAAATTACTGAGGTGACCGAGGCTGCGGCCCGGGAAGCCGGAGAAATTATTGTCGACGAAGGTGACGCTCACGAACGCATTGTGGCGTTCCTGGACGACCTCAAAGTTCTTTAGGAGATCATCATGGGAATTTCAACTATCTGGATTTACGGCGAAGCCGCCAACGGGTCTGCTTCGAGCTCCACCCTTGAGTTACTGACCAAGGCCCGTGAGTTGGCCGACACCGTAGAGGTAATCGTTCACGGCGATGCTGCCGCTTTAGCGACTGAACTTGGTGCTCATGGAGCAACCAGTGTGCAATCGATCGGCGACCTGACCGGCGGCTTAGCCGGTCCACAAATCGCTTCGGCGATTGCCGGAGCAATCGCTGCCGGCACCGGCCCTGACGTCGTGTTGTGCGCCACCACCTACGACGGACGTGATATAGCCGGTCGTTTGTCGGCTAAACTTGATGCTCCGGTTATCACCAACGTGGTTGACTTGGTTGCTGACGGTGACCGTTTGTTGGGTGTCGAACCAGTGTTTGGTGGCGTAGTAAACGTAACCACCGGCTTTACCAGTGACAGCACCGCAATTTTCTTGGTACGTCCCAAGTCGTTCGAAGCATCCTCTACCGGTAGCGCAGCGGCCGCCGTGGGCTCTTTGGCCGCCGGCAACACCGGCAACACCGGCACTTCGCTGGTTAAAGACCGTTTCGTAGAAGAAACCAGCGGCCCCAAACTTGACGAAGCAGCGGTTGTTGTTTCGGGCGGGCGTGGCCTGGGCGAAGCCGAAAAATACGAGATGATCGAAAGTCTGGCCAAACTTCTCAAAGGCGCCCCCGGCGCTTCTCGAGCAGTGGTGGACTCCGGTTGGGTTCCTTACTCCTACCAGGTCGGCCAAACCGGCAAGGTTGTAAAACCAACCGTTTATTTGGCTTGTGGTATTTCTGGTGCCACTCAGCATTTGGTTGGGATGAAAGGCAGTGCCAACATCATCGCCATCAACAAAGACGAAGAGGCACCCATTTTTGGGGTAGCGGATCTCGGCATTGTGGGCGATGTGCACAAGGTGTTGCCCAAACTGATTGAAGCACTCGAAGCCCGAGGCTAATCTCGCAGGTCGTGAGCGGCCAAAGCCCAAGCCAAACCATGGCTGGGGTCTTCGATTACCAAGTTGAGTTGCCAACCAGCTGTTTGCTGAGCGGTCTTCCATGTGCCCCAACGGAGTTCTTCTAAAGCCGTCCCTAATTCTTCTGGTTCGGGTGGCCAAGGGTCTTCGTCCTCGTTGAGCCCGGTAAGCGCTGCGGCGCACCACCAGGTGTCGAAACGTCCCCGAGCGCAACCAGGGCGCCGACCGTGGGCCCCTCCAGAGGCGGCAGCCCACGACATGGCTCTCCACGCTTGGGCTGCGGTGAGCCAAGAGAGTTGCACTTGGTCAAGGTCTAAGGCGGCGAGCGCCTCAGCGGCCGTGCCAGCGACGGCTACTGCTTTTGAGGTGCCGTTGGAATGGTCGGTCCAGGTGCGCACCAGGTCGCGTAGAGCCTCCGTTGCCGAGTCGCTGCTTGCGGTACCCGATCCCGGCAAGGCCACTGTCTCAAACGCTCCGAAACTGGGCGCAGGGTCGTCAATGTCGTAGGCCTTGATGGTGGGTCCTTCGGTGGCTGGTTCCCACGAAGCGAGCGTGAGAGTAAGCCCTAATGGGTCGCCCGGGAGGTCAACTCCGGTGAGGTCCTGGCCACGGGCGATGCACTCATGAGCAACAAGGGCCCGCACAGAGCCGGCGGGCAAATGAGAGTCCAGTTCTGTCCAAAAGTTTTCTGATGCTGCCACTTCGGCTAGTGAAGCTATGCCGAAGCGTTGCTGGTCACGCAGTACGGCTCGAGCCGCAAACTCGGCGGGCCCTTGCTTGGCCAAGCGATGTTCGGCGTGGTCGGCGGCGGGCCAGAGTTGGTGGCCACGTTCGGTGGCCGTGCGGGCTCGTTGGGCCAGCGATTCCAACACTTCCCATTGGGCTTGGTCGCAGGTGTCGTCTATGAGGCGCAGCAAACCGTCGAGGTCGCCGCTGTTGAGGAGGTCGTCTAAGTGCTGTTTTGATGGGTCGGTCATAGCAGCGGCCAGGGTACGGAACGCCCACCGGTGTCGTGGGGAAGGCACCCGTTGGTAGCGAGGGCTCGTGACCGGGTGATCAAAGCATCAGTTTCGAATGGGTCAAGTAAAGCGGCGAGCGCTGGTGAAGGCCCGTCACTCACCAGGCGCCATAGGTCGTTTAGGAGTTCTTCGCTGAGTGGTTGGCCGGCCCAATCCCATATGACGGTGCGTACTTTGAATTGTTGATGGAAACTTAAGGCATTGTCAATAGCCCAGATTTTTTCGTCGTCGCCGGCTAGGACATGCCCGCCTTTGCGGTCGGTGTTGTTGGACACGAGGTCAAAAGCGGCGAGTCGTTGTAGGGCGGGGTGGTGGGCGGGGTTTTCTCGCAGGGTAAAAAAGTGCTGTGCGTAGTCGCAGGGAATATAAAGCTGCACTGAGCCTTCGCCGTGTGGCCCGTCACGTAAAACGGTGGGAGGGATCAACCCCCAACCCAACTGTTTGGTGAGTTCCCATGCAGCAACCTCGCGCCGGTAGATGCCGAGGGGAAAGTCGTGAAGGGGGCGTTCGCCTTGGGCGGGTTTGTACACCCCTTGAATAAAAAGGTCGCCGTAAGAAATATCTACTAGGCAGGTGGCGTTTGACGACCAAGGCATTTGCCCTAACACGGTGAGGTCGCCGTGGGTGAGGGCGTTGAGAGCCCGGTCATCTTCTAAAGGCGGCCGAGGTCGAAACGGGCTTTCTGGTTCTGTGGGGTAACTGGTTTGCTCAGTTGACACAGGGGCACCAACCGTCGTTGGTGGCTTCTAACGGTTCGTGGCAAAGGGGGCAGGGAGGTCGGCCTTCAGTGACTAATTTCCGTGCCTGTTCAACAAATGCTGCGACTTGGTGGCGGCTTAGGGGAAAGCGTGCTTGGGCGGGTTCGGTGTCTTCGTCTCGTATGAGTTCTTCGACAAAAAGTACGAGCCGGTCGGTGCTTTGCTGGTAGGTGACGCCCAGGCTGCCGATGACCCAAGCGGGTTCGCCGGGTTCGGTAAACGAAGCAGCAAGGCTCGTGGGGTCGGTTTTGGGTTGTTCGACGGGGGGCAGGTCGTCGAGCATGCGGTGTAAGAATTCGGCGAGTCCGGCCACTTGTTGCTTTTCCAGTTTGAGCGAAACGAGGTCGCCTGCTCGTTGGGCTTGAAGGTAAAAAACTCGTCTCCCTGAGGGCCCGGTGGTGCCGGTGGCGAAGACGTCGGTGTCGTCCCAGTTTATTTCTGGCCGGTTCATGAGAGGTTTAACCCGGTGAGCGGCCCGGAGTTGTTGACGGTGAGCACTACGGGTTTTTCGGCGGTGTAAAGCACGGCGCTTACCGAACAGGGCCCCACCACGATGCGTTGAAAGAGGTCAAGAGGGGTGCCTAAGGCGGCGGCCAATGCGGCTTTGATGGGGTCGGCGTGAGAGACACAAACAATGGTTTGGCCGGGGTGTTGGGCCACCAAGTCCGCTACTTGGCCGGTGATGCGGGCTTGCATTTCGGCGAAAGATTCGCCGCCGGGAAAGCGAAACACGCTGGGCTGGCGTTGCACGGTGGTCCAGGCTTTGAGGCGGAAGAGTTCTTTTAGCCGCCGCCCGGTCCATTTGCCGAAATCGCATTCGTTGAGGCCGGGGGCTTTACGTACCCGTAGTTTGAGGGCTCGGGCGATGGGGGCGGCGGTTTCTTGGGTGCGTTCCATGGGCGAGGCGTAAACGGCGGCTACTGCTTTTTTGGTTTTGCCAGTGGCCAACTCGGCCAGGTGTTGGGCTACCGCTTCGGCTTGGGCGCTTCCTTCGGCGGCAAGGTGTAGCCCGGGGGCTCGGCCGGGCAGGGTGGTACCGGTAGTGGGGGTGCGTCCGTGGCGAACGTAAAGCACCAGGGTTGGTTGGGTAAAGGTGGAGGCCATGGGTTATTTAATCTACCCTGCCAGGATGGATGCTACGAGAACACTGAAGGTGATTCATGACGAAGTGGTGGGTTGTCGGACTTGCCCGCGTTTGGTGACGTGGCGTGAACAAATAGCTTTAGAAAAACGGGCGGCTTACCGGGACCAAGATTATTGGGGTAAAGGGGTGCCGGGGTTTGGTGATTCGCTGGCCCGTATTTTGGTGGTGGGTTTGGCTCCGGCGGCTCATGGGGCCAATCGCACAGGCCGGGTTTTTACCGGTGACCGTTCAGGAGATTTCTTGTTTGCGGCGCTTCACCGGGTGGGGTTAGCGAATCAGCCGGAAGCTACCCATCGGGGTGATGGTTTGGCTTTGACGGGTGTTTTTGTTACGGCACCGGTTAAATGTGCGCCGCCGGCTAATAAACCTACGCCAGATGAGCGGGCTGCTTGCCGACCGTTTTTTGAACGTGAGGTGGCGGCTTTGACCGAGGTGCGGGTGGTGGTGGTGTTAGGCCAGATTGGTTATCAGGCCACGGCGCAAGAGTTTGGTTTATCGCCCCGGCCTAAATTTGGCCATGGGGTAGAGGCTCCGTTGCCGGACGGCCGCACTATTTTGTGTTCGTACCATGTGAGTCAGCAGAATACTTTTACGGGCCGTTTGACCGAACCGATGTTTGATGAAGTGTTAGAACGGGCCAAGGTTTTGGCTAGCCAACGCTGAGTCGGTTTCAGGCGATAACCTCACCGATTGTGAAGAACTCTCGTACCTCTCGTCTGGTTGCCATTTTGGCGGCCTTCATGTTGCTAGCCGGTTGCGCTAATTCGTCTACCCCTAATGGGTGGGACGAACAAGATGCTTTGGCGGAACGCAACTTTGTTGAAGCCTGTGCTGAGGCCAACCCTGACTTGTCTTCGGCGCAAGGCGAAGCATTGTGTGGCTGCATTTTGCAAGGTATTCAAGATGCGGTTACTTATGAAGAGTTCAAAGCGTTGGATAACCATATTCGTGAGAACGCTGGCGAACTCACCGAAACGGGTTTAGCCGATGGGTTTAGTTGGTACACCGACGCGGTGGTTTCTTGCCAATAGGCGAGTGTCCAACGGCCGCTTTTAACTAACCGGCTTTTACTTCGATGCCTTGGCGGGCACTTTTGTTGGCCCAATCTGGCCAACGGGCACGGCTTTTAGCGGCCAGTTTGTTCATGAGGGCAATGGCTCCGGGGTCGCTGTCGCCGGGTCGGCCTTCAATGACGCCTTCTTCAAGCATTTTCATGATGATTTGACGGCCTAGCTCGGTGCGCACAATGGTTAGGGTCCAGTCTTTGTTTTCGCCGATGCCTCCGGTGGAGATGTCGGCGTGTTCGGCGGCGAAGTCGGGGCAGTGGTGGCAGCCTTCTCTGGTCCAGGCGTGGCATTCTTTGAGATTGATTTCGTGGTAGTCGCCGTTACGCATCCAAATTTGGAACACCCCTTTGATGTTCATTTTGGTCATGTCGGCTTTGACGAGCCCATATTTGGCTTCGAAAAGTTCTTCAAATATCGAGTCGTCGAATGATTTGGAGCAGAGCAGGCCAATGTTGAGTTTGATGGGTTTTCCGGCTTTACCGACCTTGCGATGCCACATGACGGGGCCGATGGAAGTTTGGCAACTCATCCCTACCAGGGCTAAAGATTCGAGGTTTTGTTCTTTGGCTTCTTTTATGGCCAGGGTGTTGGCCGAGTAGGTGTAGCGACTGCCTGCTCCGGCGAGCACGCCGGCTCGGTCGGTGGCTAAAGCGGGGATGGCTTTCCAACTGATGGCTCCGTCTTCGGCGGGGGCTTCGAGGTGTGAGGTCAGCGCTCCGTCGATGATGTTGTTTTCGAGGCACCAAATCAAAATGGCCGAAACTAGCCCGCCGTCTTGGCCCATTTGGTGCACTGTTTTGTCGGAGGCTCGGGTGAGCAAAATGTCTTTGTATATGCCGGAGAGTTCTTCGGGTTGACGGTTTCGGGCGAAGAGGTGTTGGTCGGCTTCGGTTTCCCAGTCGCGAAAACGTGGGCAGGCGCGGGTGCAGGAGGTGCATCCCTTTTGGCCGTGGCCGCAGTCGTCTAAGCCCAGTTCGCCTTCAAGGTGAAATGGCGTGTATTGACCAGGGGCGTGTTTGTAGCCGATTACGTCGTGGGGGCAGGCAATGACGCAACCCGCACAGCCGGTGCAAAGGCCGGAGGTGATGACCTCGTCGTAGAGTTCCTTCCATTGGAAGGTCCACTTCTTTTTGGTTGCTGCCATGGGGTAAACCTAGTCGCATGCCGCCGACTTAACGTTTTGTGCTGCTCTTTTTACTGATGAGATGTAGTGCCCCTGGCAGGACTCGAACCTGCGCTCACGGCTCCGGAAGCCGATGCTCTATCCACTGAGCTACAGAGGCTGAACGGGGTAAGGCTACCGGGTGAGTTTCTGGTCCGGTGTGTGCTGCGGCCAGAAATAGGCTTGTACTCTCCGGCTAAACCAAGCCGAAGAGTAGCCAGAGCGGCACTACGGCGACCAGTAGTAAGAAAATCCCGAGGGCGTCAAGAAATGAGCCTTTGCGGAGGATTTCTCTACTGGTAAAGAACCCGGTTTGGTAGGCCAGCATGGTGGGTGGGGTGCCGACCACTAAAGCGAAATCTATAGAAGTCGCCATGGCTACTACGAGCACTAAGAGAACCGGGTCGACGCCGACCAATGCGGCCAGCGGTATGGCTAATGGAATCAGCATGGCGGCGGCTGCAGTGTTTGAAGCAATGGTGGTGAGGAGCAGGGCGGCCATTGCCATAGCGGTGAGGGCCAGCGGGGTAGGCCAGCCGCCGAGTGTGTCTAGTTGATCAACGAGTAGGTTCGCTGCCCCGGAGGCGCTCATGGCCATGCCGAGGCTGAGCCCACCGCCGAAGGTGAGCAGCGTGGGCCAGGAGATAATGGTGAGGTCACGCCACTGAATGTGTGTTCGTAGGAAAAGCAGTAGGGCTCCGGCTAAGGCAACGTGACCGGTGGCTGCCCCGTGGATGGGTTGGCTGACCCAGCCGGCGATTACCAAAAAGAAGATGGCGAGGACTTCTTTTTGTGGTCGGGTAAGGGATTGAATCTCGCCGATTTGGGTTTGGGCGGCGGCGCTGGCTTGAGTAAATTTTTCTGCGTCTACGGTGACTTTGCTGATGCGCCACAGGTAGGCCCCCATGAGGGGGAGGAAGATCGCCACGAAGGGCAGGCCAAAGAGGAACCATTCGACGAAACCGATCTGCCTTCCGGTGAGTTCGTTGATGAACTCACCGGCCAGCGGGTTGGCTGGGGTGCCGATGGCGCTGCCTACCCCGCCGATTGTGCCGGCGTAGGCCAAGCCCAAGATGACGGCTTTTCGGTAACTGGGGCTGTCTGCGGCGTTGGCCACGGCTAAAGCAACGGGGAGGAGCACGGTGATGGCGGCAGTGTTTGACATCCACATGGAGAGAAAAGCGGCAACGCCGAGCAGGGCGGCGAAAAGTGTTTTGGGTGTTTTGCCGGCGCGGGCAATGAGTTGAGTGGCGACGAGTTTGTCGAGGCCGGCTCGCTTCATGGCTTCGGCCATCAGGAATCCGGCGAAAAATAAAAGAATTATTGGGTGCACAAATGGGGTAAGTGCATCGGTTGCCGGCACTGCTTGGCTGATGGTGAGCACTATCGGGATACCCAGCGAGGTGTAATGAAGGGGCACCAGTTCGCTTATCCAAAGCACAACGACTACGCCCAAGAGCAGCAGAACCAGGGTGCTTTCTTGCCGGGTAAAGAGGCCGGCGATGGTCACTGCGGTGAGTAGCAGGCCGGCCATCCCGAGACGGGTGACAGAGGGGAAAATAATTAGTCCTGCAGGGTGATGATGATGGCGCAGTCGGAAGGCCCGCCGCCTCCAAAGAGTGTTTTTAACCAGACCAGTAGGCGAATCAATGTGACTTCGAACCCGTATTTGGCTTGAATGGCTTTGCGTACGCGAACAAAGTCAGCGTCGTAGGCAATGATTGCGGTGCCGGTGAGTGGTTCTGAACCTTCGTTTATGTGGCCACGGGTGTCGCTTGCTTGCAGTTCGACACGGGGGTCGTTGGTAAGGCGTTTGGCTTTCCATGACCCTGACCATGTGGTGAATCCGCAGGTGCCGTCGCCGAGGTCGGCGAGCCATATGGGCAAGGTTTTGGCTTCGCCGCTACGGGTGTAGGTGGTGAGGCGAGCGTATTTTTCGTCGGTAATCATTGGGGGTCTTTCTTGGAGGTGTCTTGGTTTTGGGCGATAAGTGCGGCACCGAGCGCTCCGGCGTCGGGGCCTTGTTGGGCTAAGCAAACTTCTACTTCTGGACGGTGGAAGGCCCCGAATAACATGGTGGGAAGCCAAGCGGCCACGCTACTGCGTAGGGGTTCGCCAATGGCTGCGAGCCCGCCGCCTAAGACGATGCGTTCTAAGTCCAGCAGGGTGGCCAGGCTGGCGGCACCTCGAGCAATTTCTTGACAGTAGTGGTCAAAGATTTCTAAGGCTTGTGGGTCGCGGGCGGCTACGGCGGTTGAAACGTGTTGGCCAGTGATGGCTTGTGGCGACCCTGCGGCGGCCAGGCCTTGGGCGAAGGCTCCGTTGGCGGCGGCCTCTTGGCCGAGGCGCCCCAAAGCGTTGCCGGAGGCGAAGTATTCCCAAGGCCCGGGCTGGCCGGTGAGGTGGGTGGGGCCTTGGGCGTTGATGGTCATGTGTCCGGCTTCTCCGGCAAACCCGTGGGCGCCGAGTACCAGTTGTCCGTTGAGAACGAAGCCAGCACCGATGCCGGTGCCTAGGGCGACGAAAGCAAAGTTGTCGCAGTGTTGGCCGGCGCCGAGGCGGGCTTCGGCCCAGGTTCCGGCAGTGGCATCGTTGCTGACCGCTACCGGGAGGCCGCAGTCTTTTTGCAGTTCGGGGCCGATGGGGTAGTCCAAAAGCCCGGGCAGGTGGGGGGAGTAGCGCACGGTTCCGGTGCGGTTTACTAACCCGGCGATGGCCAGGCCTACGGCGGTGGTTTCGCTGGTTCGTAGTTGGTCGATCAAGCCGGTCAAGGCGGTGATTAACTCGGGGCCGGTTCCGACGCTGAGGGTTTGGCAGCGGTCTTTTATCTGGCCGGAGTCTGGGTCGATGAGGAGCGCTCGAGCGTTCGTGCCGCCGACGTCTATGCCAATGATCATGCCTTCAGGTTAGGGAGGTTTTCTGGCAGATAGGACTTAGTACTTTAAGCCGGTGAGGTCGGCGGTGGCTTCTTGGTTCCGGTTTTTGGTGGGGCCGCCACCGGTGATGATGCGTCGGCGCACAAAGGCAGAGAGTGCGTCGATGCTGAGCACTACGGCCACGGTGATGGCCAGTACTGCGCCGACGGCCGGGAAGTTTCGGAAAACCAGTTGAGAAACCAGCTCTGCGCCTACTCCGCCGGCTCCGATCATCCCTAAGACGGCAGAGGCCCGTACGTTAATTTCAAAACGGAAAAGCCAGTACGAGGTTATGACGGGCATTACTTGGGGCAGTACTCCCCACCGCATGCCCGAAACCCATACGCCGCCGCAAGCTTCGACTGCTTCGACGGGGCCGTGGTCGCTGTTTTCAATTGCTTCGCAGGCCCATTTGCCTAAGGTGCCGACGGAGTGGATGCCGATAGCCAGCGCACCGGCCCATGGCCCGAGGCCGGTAATGGGGATAAGAATGACGGCCAAAATAAGCTCAGGGACGGCTCGCACAGCATTAAATATTTGTCGTATAGGGGTGCGTATCCAGCGGGGACTTACGTTGGTGGCGGCTAAAAAAGCGAGCGGTAGCGAAACGACAGCGCCGATGATGGTGCCGATCCAAGCGATGTAAACCGATTCAAATACTTTGCCCACTACGCCGCGTTGGTAGACCTCGTTGAAAGCAGGTGGAAACATGCGGTGCAAAATATTCCAAGCATCCGCTGGAGCGCCGAGCAGCCGGGCCAGGGTGACGTCAAGGCCAGCTATTGACCAGGTAGCCCCGGCCACGAAAATAAAAGCAATAATCCAGTTGCGGCCTGCAGTACGAGGGCGAGGTGGGGCGGTGACTGGCATGTCAGACCAAACGCTTTCTTAAAGCCACGCTTATTTGTTCAATGACAATCACGATGACGAAGATGATGAGCAATATCCCCAACACCCGGTCAAAGCGAAAGTATTGCCGTTGAGCTTCTACCACTCGACCGATGCCGCCTGCACCGACTAACCCCAACACGATGGAGGCGCGAATATTTAGCTCAAACACGTAGAGCGAGTAGGCCACATAAGAAGGGAACACGGTGGGGAGGACTCCGGTGCGTACAGCTGGGGTGTGGCGACCACCGGCGGCTCGTGCGGCCTCTAAAGGGCGAGGGTCGGCGCTGTCAACGGTTTCTGAAAAAAGTTTGACCATTACGGCGAGCGAGAAAATTGAGAGGGCCCAGGACCCAGCGAATGCGCCGATGCCGACGGCGGTCACTAAGAGTTTTGCCCAAAAGAGGTCGGGGACGGCCCGCACCACATTCATGATGCCTTTGGCTACCAGGTAGGTGGGTTTGTTGGGGGTAGTTAGTGGCGAAATGATGAAAGATATGGGAAGCGCTAGCCCGCAGCCAATGAGCGTCGAGATTATGGCTATTTGAAAGGTTTCGATGAGTGGATTGATCACATTGTGGCGGTCAAGCACCCATTCCCATGGCACCGGCCAAAACTTTTCCCATAGCGGGTTGCTCCATACTTCCCAAAATGTTGTGATGGTAAAGCCCACTTGCCGCCCTGAGTAAATGGTAAAAAGAAGTACTAAACCAGCAATCAGAAACGTGCGAGGTTTAAGACGGGGGCGAGTGGGGCGCCCAGATTCAGGTACGGTCACTCGGTTGATTCCACGGCCAACAGGTCGGTGTCGGTAATGGACCGGCCATAGATTTCTTGAAAGGTTTTATCGGTGACGTCAGCAATGTCGCCGTCGAAAACTAGTTGCCCTTCGCGTAAACCGATGAGGCGTTGCCCGTATTCGCGTGCCAAGTCTAAAAAGTGAAGGTTGATGAGGGTGGTGATGCCGAGGTCTTGGTTGATGCGCTGCAGGTCGCCCATGACTTGGCGACTGGTGACGGGGTCTAAGGCGGCTACGGGTTCGTCAGCCAGCATGACCGTGGGTTCTTGGGCGAGTGCTCGGGCGATGCCGACGCGTTGTTGCTGGCCTCCAGAGAGGTCAGAGGCTCGTACGTAAGCTTTTTCTACGATGCCTACTCGTTCGAGGGACTGCATGGCTTTTTCGCGTTCTTGGGCGGGCCAAAGGCCAAAAGTTGACCGCCATGCCGGTACGGCCGAGAGTCGCCCCATGAGCACGTTGTTTAAAACAGTGGTGCGGTTGACCAAGTTGAAGGTTTGGAAGATCATGCCGATATTGGATCGGACTTGACGCAAAGTTGCTGCGGAGGCCCCGACGACCTCGACGCCGCCCACGGTGATTGATCCTTCCGTGGCGGGGACGAGGCCGTTGAGGGCTCGCAATAAAGTGGATTTTCCGGCACCGGACAACCCGACAATGACGACGAACTCGCCGTCGTCAATTGTCAGGTCTAAATTACGTAGTGCTTTTACGCCGCCGCGGTAAGTCACCGAGACGTTGTCGAAACAAATCATGAGTATTTAGGTCCTTGTGGTGCCGGTTGGCGATCAGCCTGGAGGTTCCGAGATGCCCAGAGCGGCGGCTGCTTCGCGCACGATGTCAAAGTCTGCTTCGGTGGCACGACGAATGTCGGTCCAGCCGTAGATCTCGTCAAACATTGCTTCACCCTCATCGGTGGCCAAGTACTCCTCGATTGCGGTGTAGATGGCCTCTTTGAGGTCTGCGGGAAGGTCGGCGCTTACGGCGACTACATCGTTGGGAATTTCTGCGGTGATATTAAATACGATCACTTTTTCGCCGACGTCGATGTTTTCTTTACGCATGGTGCGTCGAGCGTCATCGTAAGAGATGCCGATGTCAGCGTCACCGTTGTAGACGGCCACTATGGCGGCATCGTGGCCACCGGTGAAGATGGGGGTGATACCGCTGGCTGGGTCTACGCCGGCGTTGATCAGTTGCAAGGCGGGGAACAAGTAGCCCGAGGTGGAGCTTTCTGAGGTGAAAGCCACTGTTTTGCCAGCAATCGATTCAAGCGATGCGGTGCAGGAACTCCCGGGGGAGACGTCGCCTGCGTCAACGGTTTCGCCGAGGGCTTTACCGCTGTCGCCGAAGTACACACCTACTTGTAGGGCCACCGCGTCGAGGGCACCTACTTGGACGATGCCGTCGGCAGAGTTTTCTAATGCGGTGGCGGGTACGGGAGTTTCGTCACAGATCGACGGGTCATTGGTGAACCATTGACCGTGGTAGGTGGCGGCCCCGAAGCGCACTGATTGGATGAGTGGTTCAAGGTTGCCAAAGTTGTCTTGAGCCAAGGTGTAGCCGAAGGGGCCGAAAGCACCCAGGTCGGCTTGGCCGGTACCCATGGCGGTCACCAACCCGGTGTAGTCGGTAGTCACGATGCCGTCAACTTCAATGCCTATTGCTGCTTCGAGCACGTCAATAAACGGCTGAATGTCGTCTTGGAGCGTGTCTTGTTCTTGACTGGGGACAAAACCGAAGGTGATTTTGTCGGGCCATCCGTTGCCTTCGTCGGGAGCTTCTGTGGTTGGTGCAGCTGTGGTTGGTGCAGCTGTGGTGGCTGGAGCGTCATCTGGCGCTGCCGTGGTTGGTGCTGCCGTGGTTGGCGCAGCGGTGGTAGCGGGGGCAGCGTCTTGGGCGTCGTCGCCGCAAGATGAAGCCACCAGGCTCAGGGTAAGTGCGGTGGCGACTAGCCACAGCGAACGGGTACGTAACATGTTGATGCTCCTCGTAATTGGTTGGAAACGTAATTGGTTGGAAAATTAACCTTAGCGCGTTGTCAAACGGTGGGCATGATTGGGAGGGCGTTTACGTAGGTTTCGAATTCGGCCCAGGTTTCGATGTCGTGAGCGCCGGGGGTGGGGCTGTTCCAGGGGCGTATGTAGCGGCAGACTTGAACATCGGGTCGGTGGGTGGTTACGGCTTGGAGGTTGTGGTCGGCGTCGTCGAGGAGCAGGTCAATGTTGACGGTGGTTTTGTCGTCCACGATGTGGACTTCGGTGTTTGGAATGTTGTGTTGTTCTAGCCAGGCGTAGGTGTCGTCTATGGCGAAATCGGGTTTGGTGGTGACGATGATTATGTGGTGTTCTTCGGCGAGTCGGTGCAGCGTTTCGACTGCACCTGGGTAGGTGGGCAGTACTCGGAATAAGGAGTCGCCGTTGCCGCAGTCTCGTGCCCAGTCCCAGAACTTTCCCATGTGGTCAAAGTCGGTTAAGAAAAGCGGGGCGTCCCATTCCACTATGTCGTCGGGGTGCAGCGTGGTGTTGAAGTCGCGGTTGTAGCAATCAACCCACCCTTGGTTGAAATCGGCAACAACGCCATCGAGGTCTATGCCGAGTCGTAGTTTTTTCATGACTATTGAGTGTTCCATACCTCTAGCGTTATGTCTCCATGGAGAGAACGATTTTTTTGCATTCGAATGCCGGCAGGTTGGCGGCTGGGGCGGCGGTGGTTTTTTGGGCGGCCGGCAATGTGATGGTGGCTTCGTTTGATTTGCCGGGTATGCAGATTGCTTTTTGGCGGTTGCTGCTGGGGGCGGCGGTCTATGGCATGGTGATGGCGGCTACTGGGCGAAGGGTTACTTGGGCCACGGTGCGCATGGTGGCGTTGCCGGGCATGACTGTTGGTTTAGAGATCGCTATTTTCTTTACTGCCTTGAAAAACACTACGGTGGTCAACGCCACCATTATCGGTACTTTGCAGCCCATTGTTTTGTTGGCGGTGGCTTCTCGCCGTTTTCAAGAGCAGGTCACCGGTTGGTTGTTTGGGGCTTCGTTGGTGGCTTTGGGCGGGGTGGCTTTGGTTATTTTGGGGGCATCGAGCGAGATGGTGTGGAACCCCTGGGGTGATTTTTTGGCTTTGGTAGCCATGTTGTTGTTTTCTGCTTATTTTGTGTTTGTTAAAAACGTGCGGGGTCGGGTTGACACGTTGACGTTGCAGACGGTGTCTATGACTATTGGGGCGGCCACGGTGTTTCCTTTGGCAGCTCTTGATGCGGGTACTTTGGCGGTGCCCTTTCCTTCGTGGGGTAATTGGTTGTTTTTGTTTGCTTTGTTGATGGTGCCGGGCACGGGTCATTTTTTAATGAATTGGGCGCACTTGCATGTGTCGTTGTCGTTGGCTGGTTTGTTGACGTTGTCTATTCCGGTGGTTTCTGGTTTGGGGGCGTGGCTGGTGGTAGGCCAAAAAGTGACCATGGTGCAAGGGTTGGGCATGGTGGTGGTGATAGCGGTCTTAGTCCTTGTGGTGCGCCGCGACGCTCGTTTGGCGGCTCACTAAAGGTGCGCAGGTCGGTGGCTGAAAAGATTGGCTGGGGAGGGGTCGTCGAGGGGAGAGTAGGCTCCACCCACATCTAGAGTAGGCTGTACCCACATCTACTGAGGAGTAAAAATGAGTCTTGATGGAACTTGGAATGTGATTTTGCAGACACCCATGGGGGCGCAGTCGGGCACGCTGACCTTCGCCACTGATGGTGAGGTATTAACGGGCTCAATGTCGGGTCCACAGGGGGCTATTGATATTGAAAATGGTGTGGTGGGTGATGGGGTCTACACCTGGACGGTCAACATGACTTCGCCGATGCCGATGACCATCGAGTCGTCAGCCACCGTCGAGGGCGATGTGATTTCCGGGGAGTCAAAGCTTGGGCCTTTTGGCTCAGCGTCTTTTAAAGGAGAGCGAGCGTAATGCATATTTCTACAACTGAGACCATCCCCGGGCGCCGTACCACCGGCCTCTGCGGGGTAGCTATGGGTTCGACGGTCCGCACCAAAAATGTGGGCAAAGACATTGGGGCCAGCTTAAAGTCGTTGGTGGGTGGCGAGTTGAAAAGCTACTCCGACATGTTGGTAGATGCTCGGGCTGAAGCCATGAGCCGCATGGAGGCTCAAGCGGCCGAAATGGGTGCTGATGCCATTGTGAACCTTCGCTTGACTACCTCTCAGGTGGTGGGTGGAGCGGCCGAGTTGCTGGCTTACGGTACGGCAGTTACTACCGAGGCCGAATAGTTTTGATGCTGGGCGTAGCAGGCCAGTAGGCGTTTGTGGACTGGTAGTGGGAGTGGCGAGAGAAGTGGTGGGAGCGCGCAGCGAGCGATTGGTCGCTAAAAGTTGGGTACGGTCCGCCACTACAGGCCCCAAGCAATGCGGCAGCCAAAAGAGGGCTACTGGTTCGCTTTAGGAAACTCAAGCCAAGATTTTATCCGGTGTAGCTAGGGGTGCGTTTAAAACGAGTTACGCCTTGCGAAGGAAAAGGGAAAATAGCCCCGGCCTAGTAAAGGCCAGGCGGTAGCATCGCTGTGGCGGCTAACCGGTCGCTTTTAATCTTCGGGACCCCGCTATGGATGTACGCCAACACCTCATCGAAGCCATTCGAGATGCTTTGGGCGCCCTCGGGGTTGACCCACTGCCGGCCAGCATCCAAATTGAACGCCCCGCTAACCCCGACCACGGGGATTGGTCAACCAATGTGGCTTTAGCGACTGCCAAAAATGCCGGCCGCAACCCACGAGAACTGGCCACCGAGTTGACCGCTGTTTTGGAAGCCAACCTGCCAGCCCATGTAAATAACGTAGAAATTGCCGGTCCGGGTTTTGTCAACTTTCGCCTCGCTGACACCTGGCTTCACGAAGTGCTCGCGCAAGTAGTGGTCGCTGGCTCAGAAAACTGGGCTCGCCACACCACGGGCGCCGACACCAAAGTCATCGTGGAGTTCGTTAGCGCTAACCCCACTGGCCCTCTCCATGCTGGTCATGGTCGTGGCGCCTGCTACGGCGACTCGGTAGCTCGCCTTTACGAACGCTGCGGGCATCCGGTTGAACGCGAGTTTTACATCAATGACCGGGGCACCCAAATGGCGTTCTACGCCGCCTCGTTGGCGGCCCGCTCCGCCGGCCAACCGGTACCCGAGGGCGGCTACCAGGGGCAATACATTATTGATTGGGCCGCCGAAATGCCCGCCGACGCCGACCCCTTCGAGTGGGGTTACGCCCGGGCCTTAGCCGATCACCGAGCGGTACTTGAAGACCTCAACATCAACTTTGACACTTGGTTTTCTGAACGATCTATGATTGAATCGGGTGCTATTGACGCCACGCTGGCCGACCTTGCCACCGCCGACGCTTCGTTCGAAGCCGACGGCGCCACCTGGCTGCGCTCCACCAACTGGGGCGACGACAAAGACCGAGTGCTGGTTAAATCAGACGGCCAATACACCTATCTGTTGCCCGACGTGGCCTACCACCGCGACAAGTTTGCTCGTGCTGACCTGCTGGTAAACGTGTGGGGCGCCGATCACCACGGCTATGTGCCCCGCATGCACGCCGCCATGGCTGCTTTAGGCCATCAATCCGTCGACCTTGAAGTGGCCATAACTCAAATGGTCAACCTGCAACGCGATGGTGTAGAGGTCAAGCTTTCAAAACGTACCGGTGAAATAGTTGAACTCGCAGAGGTAGTAGCCGAAGTTGGCGCCGACGCCGCCCGATTTACCTACCTGTTGCTAACCATCGACTCGCCGCAAACCTTTGACTTGGAGTTAGTGGCTCGGCAAGTAAATGAAAACCCCGTGTTTTATGTGCAATATGCTCACGCCCGCATTCACTCTTTGGTGGAGCGGGCCGCCCAAGAAGGCTTCAACCGACTGGCTTTGACCGATGCTGACCTTAGCTTGCTTAGCCACCCTCGAGAACTCGCTCTGCTACGGGCTTTGCATGAACTGCCCGACACGGTGTTACGGGCCGCCAACGACCAAGCCCCCCATCAAATAACTACTTGGGTGCGCGACTTCGCTGCTTTGTTCCACGGTTTTTATCACGACTGTCGCCTCACGGGTGAGGGCATAGACCCTGCTACCACGGTGGCCCGGCTCTGGCTGGCCGAAGCAACTCGTATTGGCTTGGTGGTGGCTCTGGACCTTCTCGGAGTGAGCGCTCCGCAAGAAATGTGGCGAGACAACCCTGAGGAGCAAAACTAATGGCCGGCCCCATCCAACAACGCCTGTTGCCCGACACGGCGGCCATCGACACCGACGGCCAAGCCACAGTAGGCGGTTGCCGCCTAACTGACCTGGCCGACCAATTTGGCACCCCGCTGTTTGTCTACGACGAAGAACATCTGCGAGCCCGCTGCCGAGAAGCCGTTGCGGCCTTTGGCCCTGGCGTGTCTTATGCCTCTAAAGCATTTCTTTGCGGCGCCATGGCCCGTTTGGTGGTCGAAGAAGGCATGCATATCGATGTATCTACCGGCGGAGAACTCTACATGGCTCGCCATGCCGGAGTGCCCGGCGAAAAACTAGTCATGCACGGCAACAACAAAAGCGAACTCGAACTCCGCATGGCCATAGACGAAGGGGTGCGCCGCATTGTGGTCGACTCATTCGATGAGTTGGATCGCCTTGAAGCTCTGCACGCTGAAACCGGGGTCACCCCAAAAATCTTGCTGCGCATTACCCCCGGGGTTGAAGCCCACACTCACGAGTTTATTTCTACCGGCCAAGACGACTCTAAATTTGGTTTCACGGTGTCTACCGGGCTGGCGGCCATTGCGGTGGAACGAGCTGTGGTCTCCTCCGCAGTGGAGCTAATGGGTGTGCATTGCCACATCGGGAGCCAAGTTTTTGAAGTGGGGTCCTTTGCCCGAACCGTAGAAATCATGGCCCAGTTTTCAGTGCCGCTTGGTTTGCCAGACCTCTCTATAGGCGGCGGCTTGGGGGTGGCTTACCTTGAAGAAGACCAAGCCTCTACCATTACCCAATGGGGTGAAGTCGTGCAAGCAGGTTGCGCCGCTGCTGGGGTGACCGCCCAAGTAACCGCCGAACCTGGTCGAGCCATTGCCGCGGCGGCCGCTATCACCTTGTATCGGGTGGGCACCATAAAAGAACTCCCCGGCCTCCGCACCTATGTGGCGGTAGACGGCGGCATGAGCGACAACCCGCGGCCGGTTCTGTACGGCTCAGGCTACGAAACCTTTTTGCCACGAGTGGTTGGTCAAGAACGTTCGCAGTCGGTGCGGGTAGTGGGCAAGCATTGCGAGTCGGGCGACCTGTTGGTGCGTGAAGGCTGGGTGCCGGCCGACCTAGCCGTCGGCGACGTGTTGGCCACCCCGGTAACTGGGGCTTACGGCCACTCCATGGGGTCAAACTACAATCAAGTATTGCGACCCGCCGTGGTTTTTGTCAAAGACGGCCAAGCCACCGAAGTGGTGGCCCGCGAGACGTTCGCCGATTTAGTGCGGCGTGAGCGTTAAACGGTTGCCCACCAACAACCGCTAACCGCTAGCGTTAAGGCTATGGAATCTTCCTCAGTAAAGGTCGGTCTTTTGGGTTGCGGCACGGTCGGTGCTGCGTTGGCGCATCTGATTGTTGAACAACACGATGTGGTGGCTCGACGCACTGGTCTTGACCTCACGGTGGAAGCCGTGGTGGTGCGTGATTTGACGGTAGAGCGCCAAGTGCCGGTGGCCGCTGAAGCATTCAGTAGCGACCCGGCTGCTGTGGTGGCCAACCCCAACATTGACGTGGTGGTAGAGGTGATGGGCGGTTTGGAGCCAGCCCGGCAAATGATTCTTGACTCGTTGGCGGCTGGCCAACCGGTAATAACCGCCAATAAAGAACTCTTGGCGGCCCACGGGCCCGAGCTTTACGCGGCCGCTGAATCTGCTGGCGTGGACTTGTTGTTTGAAGCCGCCGTGGCGGGAGCTATCCCCATTATGCGGCCTCTGCGAGAGTCGCTGGCCGGAGAGCCAGTAACCCGAGTCATGGGCATCATTAACGGCACCACTAACTTTATTTTGAGCCGCATGACCGATGACGGCGCTTCATTTGCGGACGCTCTGGCCGAAGCTCAAGACTTGGGTTACGCCGAAGCCGACCCCACCGCCGATGTTGAGGGCTACGACGCGGGCGCTAAAGTAGCGGTCATCGCCACCTTGGCTTTTGGTGCTCGGGTGTCTTCGGCCGATGTGCACCACGAAGGCATCACCGGTATCACCACCGATGACATTGCTTTCGCTAGTCGCCTGGGGCATTGCATAAAACTTTTGGCCGTGGCTGACCGCAGTACTAATGCGGCCGGCAACCAAGAAATAGGGGTTCGCGTACACCCAGCGTTAGTGCCGCTAAGCCACCCCCTGGCGGCGGTAAACGGCAGCTTTAACGCAGTGTTTGTAGAGGGCGACGCCATAGGGCAACTCATGTTTTACGGCCCGGGGGCCGGTGGCCGGCCCACCGCTTCAGCAGTATTCGGTGACCTTATTGATGCTGCCGGTAATCATCAGCGCAGCCACGGGGCTCGCATTGGCGACTTGCAAGAAGCCCGCATCGCCTCGTTGGATGACTTGTGTTCGGCCTTCTATTTGAACCTCGAAGTTGAGGACCAACCCGGCGTGCTGTCACAAGTAGCTGACGTTTTTGGCCAACACGGGGTATCTATCCAATCTATGGAACAAGAGGGCTTAGGCAACGAAGCCCGGCTGATCTTCATCACCCACCAAACCCGAGAAGCCGATTTGCGTGCCACCTTGGGGGGTCTGAACAACCTGGCCGCAGTGCGCTGCGTGGGCAGCGTGCTACGAGTAATAGGCGAATAACGTGCGCTACGTAAGCACCCGGGGGTCGGCCCCGGTTCTGGAGTTCGGCGATGCCTTGTTGGCTGGTTTGGCCGACGATGGCGGTCTTTATGTGCCCGAAACCTGGCCGCAACTGGGCCCCGCCGGCAACGGCGACTACTGCGCTACCGCCGTTGAGGTAATGGCTCCCTTTGTTGGTGATGCAATGACGCCCGACGAGTTGGCTGCCATGGTGGCCGAAAGCTACGCCGCTTTTGATTCCCCTGAAGTCACTCCCTTGGTTGACTTGGGCGACGGCCTGCACCTTTTAGAGTTGTTTCGTGGCCCCACGCTGGCTTTTAAAGATGTGGCTCTACAAGTGGTCGGCCGCCTTTTTGATCATGAACTGACCCGTCGTGGCGAAAAAGTCACCATTGTGGGCGCCACCTCGGGTGACACTGGTTCGGCGGCTATTGAAGCCTGCCGCGACCGAGACAACATCGAGATCATTATTTTGCATCCGGCCGGTCGGGTCTCTGAGGTGCAGCGCCGGCAGATGACCACCGTGGACGCCGCCAACGTACACAACGTGGCTATTGATGGGTCTTTCGACGACTGCCAAGACATGGTCAAAGCCATGTTTGCCGACACGGCGTTTCGTCAACGGGTGCGCTTGTCGGCGGTGAACTCTATTAACTGGGCACGGGTTATGGCTCAAGTGGTTTATTACGTGGTGGCCGCAGACCGTTTGGGGGGCCGGCAAAACCCGGTGTCTTTCGCCGTGCCTACCGGCAACTTTGGCAATGTGTTCGCCGGCCAAGTGGCCCGCCTTGGTGGCCTCAATGTGCCGCAGTTTGTGGTGGGCTCGAACGCCAACAACATTTTGACCCAGTTTTTTACTACCGGCACCATGACTATGGGTGAAGTAACGCCCACCAGTTCGCCCAGCATGGATATTCAAGTGTCATCAAACTTGGAGCGCTTGTTGTTTGAAATGTTGGGCCGTGATGGGGGAGCGGTAGCCGACCTGTTGCACCGTTTCCGCACCGAAGGAACCGTCAGCCTCGACGCAGAGATCATGGCCGCCCTCGGCCAACAATGGTCGGGTGCTTGCTTTGACGATGACGCCGTACAGCGCTGCATTGCTGAAGAGGTCGAACGCTCTGGGATTCTTCTTGACCCCCATAGTGCGGTTGGGGTTTTGGCGGCCCGGCAATGCCGTCGTGACCCTTCAACCCCCATGGTGGCGCTGGCTACGGCCCATCCGGCCAAGTTTCCTGATGCCGTGGAAGCAGCCACCGGGGTGCGCCCCTTGTTGCCGCCACACCTTGCTGATCTGTTTGAGCGCCCCGAATATTGCACTTCGTTGCCCAACGAGTTGGCTACCGTGCAGGCCTTTGTTGAGGAGAAAATTGCATGAAGTACGTGATTTGTATTCCTGATGGGTGCGCTGACCTGCCGGTGCCTGAGCTTGCTGGCCGTACGCCGTTGGAGGCTGCCCACACCCCACATTTAGACGCTTTGGCCGCTCGGGCCGTGGTGGGCCGTGCCGAGGTGATTCCCGAAGGAATGGCCCCGGGTAGCGATGTGGGAAACATGTCTATTTTTGGGGCTGACCCGTCAAAGTTTCATACTGGCCGGGCTCCTATTGAAGCGGCCGCTATTGGTTTGACCTTGCGAGACGACCAAATCGCTTTTCGCTGCAACTTGGTGACGGTCACCGACGGCATCATGACGGATTTCACCGGGGGCAGCCCAGAAACTACTGATGCTGCGGTGGCTATTGAAGCGCTGCAGGATGCCTTGGGAACCGACGAGGTTTCTTTTCATACCGGTATCGGTTTTCGCCATTCAGTAGTGACCCCTGCGAGTTGGCTCGATGCTTACATCGAACCGCCTCACGACCTAACCAATGACCCGGTGGTGGAACCCACCGGCCCAGCAGCCAACAAAATAACGGCCCTCATGGAAGCCTCCAAAGAAGTTCTCGCCACCACAAACCTTAAAGCCACCCAAGTATGGATCTGGGGGCAAGGCCACATGCCGGTGCTGGAGTCAATGCCCGAAACTTACGGTATTTCAGCTGGCTTAGTAACCGCTGTGGATTTGTTGCGCGGCGTGGCATTGCTCAGCGGCGTGGAAATACATGACATTGATGGTGCTACCGGCGAATGCGACACCGACTACGAAGGCAAACGAGACATCGCTTTAGAAAAATTAGCCGACGGTCATGACTTGTTTATTATTCACGTGGAAGCCACCGACATGGCGGGCCACGCCGGCGATGTAGCGGCCAAAGTAAAAGCTCTCGAAGACTGGGATACCCGTATTTTGGCCGGGTTAATCCCAGGGCTAGATGCCTTAGGGCCGTGGCGTTTACTTATGTTGCCCGACCACGCCACGCCGCTGACGACTCGCACCCACACCCCAGACCCGGTGCCTTATTTGCTGGTGGATTCCCGGGTCGATGGCCCGGGCGGCGTTTTCACCGAAAACGGTGTAGCCGACGCCCCGCTCGTAAAAGGTCATCTGCTGTTGCCCCAGTTATTGGAGCGCTAACTCAACTGCAGCAGGTGTGGCCGGTCTCTTCGGTGGCCACATCAACGTTTTCGAACTGTTCGTTGTCGCCGGTTTTTACATACCATTCGAAACGAACGTCGTCGGGGGCGTGGATCCAGGTTTCGGTTTTCTCGGCGTAGCAGCACAGGGCGTCGGCTACCCCGGTAGTGGTGAGGCCAGACTGGTTGAGCCGTACTTCGGCGGCGGCCACTTCTTCGGCGGTTTCTACTTCGACCCCTAAATGGTTGATGGTGCCGCCACCGTTGGGGTCTTCAAACAGCACCAACTTTAGTGGTGGGTCATCAATGGCGAAGTTGGCGTAGCCGGGCCGCACCTTGGCCGGCGGGGTAGCAAACATGCGGGAATAGAAATCAATAGCTTCGTCTAAGTTGCTGACATCGATGGCCAGTTGTAAGCGTCCCATGGGGGCCTCCTTGTGATATATTGACATTCATCAATATATAGAGAGAAGATTGTTATGTCAACCCCCACCCCAATTTGTTGCCCACCAGTAACCGAAGCCGCCCTCAACCTGGAATCCGCCCAACGCTTGGCCAACGTGTTCGCCACTCTGGCCGACCCCGTACGGCTGCAACTCCTCAGCATGGTGGCCTGCCAACCCCAAGGCTCCTGCGCCTGCGACTTCGTGGCTCCCCTCAAACGCTCACAACCCACCATCAGTCATCATTTAAAAATATTGCACCAAGCAGGCCTACTCACCCGAGAACGCCGCGGCCGATGGATTTGGTACACCGCCCGACCCGAAGCGCTCAACGAGGCGGCCGCCCTGTTGAACTGCTAAACCCTTGACCATCAAGAACGACAATTTTGCAAAAACCTCGTGGGTGGGGGTGCTCTCCCTCGGATTGCTGACCATTACGAGTTACGGGTCTTGGCTCTACGGCTTCGGCGTACTTATTGACCCCATAAACCGGACCATGGGCTGGAGCACCACCACACTGGGCCTGACCTACGGTGCCGCCCAAGCCATCAGTGGCATTGGAGCCTTTTTGGGTGGCCGTCTACTCGACCGGCTGGGGGTAAAAGGCCCGTTCACCCTGCTCGCACTCTTCGGTGGCGGCCTTATGCTGGCTGCCTTCAGCGCAGAGAGCATGCTGAACTTCGGCCTGCTTTACGCTGCGGGCGCCGGCATAACTGGAGCCACCGGCTTCTACCACATCACCACCGTGGCCTCCGCCCGTCGCCACCCCCAACACCCCGACCGAGCCATCGCTATGTTGACCATCGTCGGCGCCCTCTGTAGCCCCATCTATCTACCGCTCACCGCCTGGCTAGTCGAAAACCAAGGATGGCGCACCACCGGACGCATCTTGGCTGCCCTCGCCATAGCCGGAGCACTCCAAGCTATGGTGCTGGCACCCGGAGGTCGCAGCCTCCAAAGCGGACCCTCCGCTCACCCCATCGACGCCCTCCGCAAAGCCATGGAAAACCCCCAAGTGCGCCGCATGCTCGCCGCCTACATATTTGCCGGCATTGCCTACTCCACCACACTGGTCTACCAAGTGCCTATCCTCACCGCCGGCGGGCTAACCATCGGCACGGCCGGAGTAGTCGGCGGGCTTCGCGGTTTTTGCCAAATATTTGGTCGCCTCGGCCTCACCGCTGCTGTGGAACACCATGGAACCATGAACTTGCTGCGCGGCGCCTACCTGTTAAGTGCCCTCGGCGTCGGGTTCCTGCTCTTTGGCACCTTGCCCACCGGAGTGGCCTACTCGGTGCTGGCCGGCATCGGCATTGGCGCCTCAAGCCCGCTTCAAGCCATGTACGCCCGCACCAACTTTGCCGAGGGGGACCTTGGGCTCCTTATGGGTCTTCAAGGAGCGGTCGTCGGGCTCGCCAGTGGCCTGGGGCCTCTCATCGGGGGCATACTTCACGACCAAACAGAAACCTGGACTCCTACGCTTTCCATGATCCTTTTCGCCCTTTTAGCCAGCACCTGGCTACTTCATTCCCAAAGAAAAATGCCTGAAAACCTGGCCTGAACCCGCCATGGTTGCGAAAAACTAATGACTTAGGTTAAAGTACCCTTTATCAACCGGGTCAGGCGACCCCGTGTGATGCCACGGTAAACTTTTTCTTTACCCGGCGACTTCTCAACAAGAAATGTTCTTGTTTCGTCAAAATCTGCACCTTCCTGAAGAGGCAGAACAGTTGCCGAATCTGTTGCTTCTCAAACCTGAGAGCAAAAGCCAACGGGCCTGAGTGCCTATCAAGAAAGATCAAGGTGTACGAGCATGGCCTCCACCCAATTTGAACGCGACACCCTCGAGGGTAAAGATCGCGACGAACTCACCACCATCGCCACGGCGATCGGCGGCAAACCAACCTCCCGAGCCCGCAAAGCCGAACTAGTAGACATGATTGTTGACCTGGCCGCCGGCGGCTCAAGCAACGGCACAAAAGCCAAAGCTAAACCCAAGCCCAAGAAACAAGAACCCGTCGAACAAGCCGAAGAACCACCCGCGGCATGGGAAACCGAAGCCGCCGAAGAAGATGACTCCAGCAAAAAAGAAGACGACAAAGCGGCCGATGAAACTAAAGACAATGACGAAGAAGAGAAAAAAGACGGCCCGGTAAACCGCAACCCACGCAGCCGTGACGGCAACGACCGTAACGACCGCAACCCACGTAGCCGTGAAGGCAGCGACCGCAACCGGGACCGCAACCAAGATCGCAACCAAGACCAAGCCGGCCCCGGTAACCGTCGCCGTCGTGGCCGCGGTCGCAACCAAGAACGCAGCCCAGTCCCGGTAGAAGAATGGGACGGCGAACCAGTAGCCATCGAAGGCCACATTGACCTACGCGACGAGGGTTACGGATTCTTGCGCACCAACGGGTTTAAACCCTCCGTAGCCGACGCCTACATTTCGGTCAAACAAGTACGCCAATTCGGGTTACGCAAAGGCGACCACATAACCGGCGGATCCCGCCCCGCTAACCGCAGCGAAAAAAACCCTGCCCTACTACGTATCGACGCCATAAACGGCCTCGACCCCGAAATGGCTAAAGACCGTCCCCGTTTTGAAGACCTCACCCCGCTTTTCCCCGACGAAAAACTCGGCATGGAAATCGAAGGCGACTCCACCAACATGACGGCCCGCATCATCGACTTGCTTTCACCCATTGGTAAAGGCCAACGTGGCTTGATTGTGTCGCCGCCTAAAGCAGGCAAGACCACCATCATGAAACACATTGCCCGTTCAATCGAAACCAACAACCCAGAGGTCAAGCTCATTGTGTTGTTGGTCGACGAGCGCCCCGAAGAAGTCACCGACATGAAACGCTGGCTCCAACACAGCGAAGTAGCGGCCTCAACCTTTGATCGGCCCAGCGAAGAACACATCCAAATCGCTGAGCTGACCATCGAACGGGCCAAACGCATGGTCGAATCCGGCCAAGACGTCGTCATCATTTTGGACGGCATCACCCGTCTTTCCCGGGCCTACAACCTGGCCGCCCCCTCCACTGGACGCATCATGTCCGGCGGTGTCGACAGCGGCGCCCTCTACCCACCCAAACGTTTCTTCGGTGCGGCCCGCAACGTAGAAGAAGGTGGCTCGCTGACTATCTTGGCCACCGCCTTGGTAGAAACCGGCTCCAAAATGGATGAGGTCATCTTTGAAGAATTCAAAGGCACCGGCAACATGGAACTTCGCCTCGATCGGCGCATCGCCGAACGTCGCATCTACCCAGCCATTGACGTAGATGCTTCATCTACCCGGCACGAAGAACTCCTTTTTGAGCGCAAACAACTCAACCAGGTATGGAAACTCCGCCGAGTACTCAGCGGCCTGGCCGCCGACAGCGGGGGAGCAGCAGCCGGCCTCGAACTGCTAACCGACCGCCTCAAAACCTTCAACAACAACGATGAGTTCCTCGCTGAGGTGGCCAAAGGCCCCTCCATGGGCGCTTAATCTAACAAATACTCACCGCTTAGGTTGTAGACGACCGTTTACCCCCGCAGAATGGACACGCTATGAAGACAGATATCCACCCCAACTACCGTCCGGTGGTCTTTCAAGACCTCACCGAAGGTACCCACTTCGTCATCCGCTCAACTATTGAGACCTCGGAGACCATCACCCTCGACGACGGGGTTGAATACCCGTTGGCCAAAGTTGAAATCAGCTCGGCCAGCCACCCCTTCTTTACCGGCACCATGAAGATCATTGATACCGCCGGTCGAGTAGAGCGCTTCGAACGTCGCTACGGCAACCGCCGCAAGGGCTAAACCCCTTCGACGGATTCGCCGTCGAAAACTTTTGAGCATTCCGTGCCTTTAGAACCGGAACGACGAGCAGAACTCCAAGCCATCAAACTGCGCGCCCTGGTTACCGAAGCCGGGCACGATTTAGGCCAAACCCAGCCCGAAACCTTAGGCCAAGGGTCAGCGCTCATTTTAGATAACTGCTGCTGGTTGCTGGCCGACACCGAACGACCCGAAATATCTTTAGGACAAGGGATCCTGCTGACGGCCAGTCGCTCGTTGAACGAGCTTCACGTGTTGTTCGACCACCCGCAGGCCGCCGCAAAAGCGGCCCGCCAAGCCCAAGGCCTTAAACCCACCCCAACTATCTGGATCATAACCGAACGCACCCTGGCCCCGGCCACCCCCGGCCCGGTTGAATCAGCCGTAACCCCACCGCCCTGCCCTGACGACTTCGCCAACCTGTGTAACGGTGTCGGCGTAGAAACAGTGGTCGAACACGGCATGTGGCGCGGCGAAATATTAGGACTCGAAGTAGCCCGCCTCGTTGACGGCATTACCGAAGTAGGGGTAGGCCGCTTCGACCGAGAAGCCGGAGCATTGCTGCACAGCGACCAACCAACCAGCCAAGCCTTAGCGGCCGCCGCCGATCAGGTACGTTCTCAACGTCACCCGGGCGCCGGTGCTCACCCGTTGGCTACCTTGGCTCGAGAACGCTGGCTGCGCCATACCCTGCTGGCCGACCCCACCCTGGTGGGCCTTAACAACCTGGTGGCCATTGACCCAGCCACCGAACGCACCAACCTGCGTGACCCCGCCCCAGCTTTTGCGTGGGGCACCAACCCCGATGGCCAAAACGTGTTGGTGGCCTGTTCCACTGGAGTGGACGTCAATTTGGTCCCCCAAACCGCTGAACTGATAGTGCGTCACCAACCTGACCTGGTAATCGTGGTGGTGCCGCCCCGAGACCAACTGCCAGTAGTCAAAAAATCTGTCCAACTCCTGGCCGCCCCCACCAACCTCGCCCCCCTCGAAGGTCCCTGGACCTAAACCCGCGTCATGTCGCCTCAGGGTCATCATGACGGGGAGTGACGGACCACCGGTAGCCTGACCTTTATGTTGGAAAAAGTCGCCGCTTTCGAAGAAGAGCTTTCAGAAACCGAACGGCAACTCAGCGACCCCGCAGTAGTAGGCGACCAGGCCCAGCTGCAAAAAGTAGGGCGCCGTTTTAAAGAACTCGGCGAAGTACTCGCCGTAGGCCGCCCCCTGCGTGAAGCCAGCGAAGACCTCGTCGCCGCCCAAGAACTCTTAGAAATAGTTGAAGACGACGACGACCGTCAACAACTCAACGACGAAGTCAGCGAACTCCAAACCAGCATCGAACGACTGGAAATCGAGCTCCAAGCCCTGCTTTTGCCCCGCGACCCCAACGACGGTCGCAACGTGATCTTAGAAATCCGCGGCGCCGAAGGAGGCGAAGAAGCCAACCTGTTTGCCCGTGACCTGCACGAAATGTATTTAGCTTTCGCCGCCAACCACGGATGGAAGGTCGAACCCATGGACGCCCGAGAGTCAGACATGGGCGGGTTCAGCGAAGTCACCGTGCTGCTCACCGGGGCCGACGCTTGGACCTGGATGAAATACGAAGGCGGCGTCCACCGGGTACAACGAGTACCCGTCACCGAAGCACAAGGCCGCGTGCACACCTCAACGACCACCGTCAGTGTGCTACCCGAAGCCGAAGAAGTAGACGTAGACATCGACGAAAACGACCTCCAAGTAGACGTTTACCGAGCCTCCGGCCCCGGCGGGCAATCGGTAAACACCACCGACTCTGCCGTACGCATCACCCACAAACCCACCGGGCTGGTGGTCTCCATGCAAGACGAAAAAAGCCAACTACAAAACAAAGTAAAAGCCCTCCGCGTGCTGCGCTCTCGCATGTTGCAAGCACAACAAGACAAGCAACAAGCCGAAGCCTCCGCAGCCCGCAAAGGCCAAGTAGGCAGCGGCGGCCGGTCAGAAAAAATACGCACCTACAACTTTAAAGAAAACCGTATAACCGACCACCGCATCGGCCTAACCCTGCACAAACTGGACCGAGTCTTGGCCGGCGACCTCGACGAGGTCATCAACGAACTCCTGGCCAACGAACGCACCGAACAACTGGCTCAAGCAACATCTCAGAGCTAATGAGCGACCAAAACGCTGAACAAACCGTTTCTTGGCGAGAACTCCGCAAAGAAACCACCCAACGCTTCGAAGCCGCCGGCCTCCCCGAAACCGAAGCCCGCTGGCTCATAGAAGACCTGGCCGACGGCCTGCTCGACGACCTCATCACCCAACGCTCCATGGCCCGCCACGATGACCTAGTGACCCGCCGTTTAGCCGGCGAACCACTGCAATACGTCTTAGGGCATTGGCCATTTCGCACCCTGGATCTCATGGTGGACCAACGAGTGTTAATCCCTCGGCCCGAAACCGAAGTGGTAGCCGGCTACGCCCTTGAAGAACTCGACCGCCAAAGCGGCGACCTACTGGTAGCCGACTTGGGCACCGGGTCCGGTGCTTTGGGCCTCTCCATGGCCAGCGAACGCACCAACACCAAAGTGTGGTGCACCGATTTTTCGGCTGACGCACTAGCCGTAGCCCGCGCCAACCTGGTCGGCTTAGGCCGCCCCGCCCGCCGAGTCACCCTGGCCCAAGGCTCATGGTTTGCTGCCCTGCCCGACGACCTACAAGGCAGCCTGGCTCTGGTGGTCTCGAACCCGCCCTACGTAGCCACCACCGCAGATCTCCCCGCCGAAGTAGCCGACTGGGAACCCGCCATGGCGCTAACCGCCGGGTCGCAAGGCACCGACGACCTGCACCATCTGGTAGACCACGCACAAAAATGGCTGGCCCCCGGCGGCGCCTTGGTGCTAGAAATGTCGCCCGAACAAACCATCCCCCTGGCCGACCGGGCCACCGCCTTGGGCTACACCGAAGTACGCATACGCCCTGACCTAACCGGCCGCTCCCGAGCGCTAATTGCTCAACGGCCATGACACAAAACCTGGCCGACCAAATAGCAGAAGCGGCCCAAGCACTACGCAACGGCCAACCCGTAGTGCTACCCACCGACACCGTGTACGGGGTCGCCGTGCTGCCCACCAACCGACAAGCAGTGGCCGACCTGTTTGCCCGCAAAGGCCGAGATTTCACCCAACCCTTGGCTCTTTTGGTGGCCGACCTAAATCAAGCGCAAAACCTGACCATTGAAGACGGCATGCCTTCAGAGGTCACCGATTTTTGGCCCGGCCCACTTACCGTGCTGGTGGCTCGCCGCCCCGACGACGGGCTCCACCTAGGCGACAGCCCAGCCACCATCGGCGTGCGCTGCCCCAACCACCGGTTGGTACAAGCCTTAGCCGCCGAAGTAGGCCCCCTCGCCGTAACTTCGGCCAACCAAAGCGGCCAACCCACCCCGACCGAGGCCGCCGCCGCCGGCCAAGCCTTAGGAGGCGGCCTTTTGGTGATCGACGGCGGGCCCTGCGCTGGCCAAGCTTCCACTCTGGTGGACTGCACCAAAACCCCCGCCACCGTGTTGCGCCAAGGCGAAATAACCAAAGAAGCACTACAAGCGGCGGGCCTCGCCCTGAGCGACGGGTAACATCAAAACATGACCACCATTGCTGTCGGCAGCGACCACGCCGGATACCACCTCAAAGAACAACTGGCGCAACAACTCCGTGACCTCGGCCACGAAGTGCTCGACTTGGGCGCTCACTCCACCGATCGGGTGGACTACCCCGACTTTGGCGCTGCCGTAGGCCGGGCCGTAGCCGGCGGCCAAGCCGAACTGGGGGTCTGCGTATGCGGCTCTGGTTTAGGCATCGCCATGGCGGCCAACAAAATTGCCGGTGTGCGGGCCGCCCCGGTACATGACGTCACCTCGGCCCATTTGACTCGACAACACAACAACGCCAACGTGATCTGTTTTGGCGAGCGACTCATTGGGGCCGATGTAGCTGCCGAAGCCCTCGTGGCCTGGCTGGACGCCGAGTTTGAAGGCGGTCGCCATGCCGGACGGGTAGAAAAACTCGATGGCCTTGTCAATGAGTAACCACCCCCCGATGCTTTCCGACCTCGAAACCATCACCCCGGTCGAAACGGTTCTTGACCCCACGACCGACAACGGCGACCACGATCGGTTTGCCCATTACGCCCGCAAATCTGACATCACCGAATCCGCAGTTACCGGCAAACCGGTGGTGGCTTTGTGTGGAAAAATGTGGATCCCCAACCGCAACCCCGACAAATATCAGGTATGCCCCACCTGTAAAGAGATTTATCAGCGTAAAAAAGACGCTGAAAACGCTGGCTAGTTTTTGGGGGCGCTCAATGGTTGGCGGCTTCGCGGAGGCGGCACCACGCCGCCATCACGCATGGGCCCTACTGGTTCGCTGCGTTGCGCATCAAAGTGCCCGGTTTCGTTGGTAGAAATAATCTGACACAACGGTTCGGGGTGCTCATCGTTGGAGGCTGCTACTTCGATACGGCTAATGGAGGCATAGTCCACCCGAAACGAAGCTCCTGGGTTGCCGGCCACCGCAGCCAAAATCACCCGAATAGTGCCGCCGTGGCAACCCACCACCACTCGGTCGCCCGGCGGGTTGAGGCATAAGTTTTGCCAAGCCGCCAGCACTCGAGCGTTAAAAACATCAGGGTGGTCCCAACCGATTTCGTCAAATTGGCCGGCCATAATTTTGTCCCAAAACTCGCCGCCTTCGGTAGACAGCAACTCGGTGGGGTGGTAGGTGTGCGACCCTAAATCGATCTCGTTGAAGTCTTCCACCACCTGATGGGTAAGCCCCCGAGGGGTAAAAACGCCATGCACGGTTTCGATGGCTCGCCGCTTTGGGCTGGTGATCACATGATCAATGTTTTCGTTGGCTAACCAGTGGGCCAAACGTTCGGCTTGCCAATGACCCAGTTCGGTTAACCCCGGGTCGGCAACCGTGGGGGAGTTGACCACCGTCTCTGGTCGTCCGTGACGTACGAGCAAAACATGCATCCCCAGACCGTACCGGGCGTCAGGGCTTAGCCCGCTATTGTTCGGCCATGCTTTCTCCTCGTTCTTGGACGGTCCACACCGACGGCCAACCCTTTGTTTTGCCTGAACCAGGCACCTTGGTAGGGGCGTGGGTAGCCACGTTGAGCCAAAACCCTGATCAACCGTTGCTTCACGATGCGACAGGGTGGGTAAATCGGGGCGAGTTCTTAGCCCGCACTGAGCGGGTGGCCGGCCGATTGCAAGGCATGGGGTTGAAACCCGGCGATCGAGTGGTTATCTCAGGGCCGTCTACCGTGGACCTTGCCGTAGCCCATGTGGCGGCCTTGCGGACCGCTTTGGTGGTGGTGCCCACCAACGGTTCTTACCAAGAACCCGAACTGGCCCACCTGGTGGCCGATGCCTGTCCCCGGGCTGCCTTGGTCGACCACCCCGGGTGGGAAAACACTTTAAAATCTTTGGACCCTACGTTGTTGGTTTGCCCAACCAGCGTGCCCTGGCCCGACCACCCGCCGCAAAATCTTGACGCAGTGGCCCCCGACAGCCCAGCATTTATTGGCTACACCTCGGGCACCACCGGCCGGCCTAAAGGAGCGGTGCTTAGTCAAGCCAACTTATTGGCCAGTGTGGCTGCTGTACAGGTGGCTTGGCAATGGACCGCCCAAGATCGTTTATTGCTTTGCTTGCCGATGTTTCATATGCACGGCTTGGGTGTGGGCTTGCACGGCACGCTACTCACCGGTGGCTCGGCGGTGCTGCAGCAAGGCTTTGACCCCGATGAGATTTTTTCGGCATTAGATCATCACCAGGGCACCATGTTTTTTGGGGTGCCCACCATGTACCACCGGCTGGCCAGCCACTCCCGGGTAGCCGACCTCGCGCAGTTGCGACTTTGCGTGTCGGGGTCTGCTCCGCTGGCGGCCGCCCTGAACCAGCGGTTAGCCACCGAAGCTGGGGTCACGGTGCTTGAGCGCTACGGCATGACCGAAACGGTGATGCTGGTGTCTAACCCTTTTGACCAAGAACGCCGACCGGGCGCCGTGGGCTTCCCCCTGCCCGGGGTGGACCTTCGCCTCGACGAGGCCTCTAACGAGATTTTGGTACGCGGTCCCAATGTGTTTGACGGTTACTGGGAGCGCCCCGAAGCCAACCAAGAAGCCTTTGTGGCTGACCCAGACGGCGACTGGTTTCGCACCGGCGACCTGGGGGCCATAGATCAAGACGGCTATGTATCTATTGTGGGCCGGGCTAAAGAACTGATTATTTCTGGTGGCTTCAACGTGTACCCCCGCGAAGTAGACGACGCCCTTGCTGAACACCCTGCTATTGCTGAGGTAGCGGCTGCCGGGGTACTCAGCGAAGAATGGGGCGAAGAGGTAGTGGCCTGGGTGGTGCTGGCCGAGGGAGCCACCGCACCGAGTATTGACGAAGTCCGTGCTTTTGCCCGAGAAACTTTGGCGGCCTACAAACTGCCGCGGCGCATTCAGGTGGTTAAATCTTTGCCCCGTAATGCGCTGGGCAAGGTCATGCGCCACGAATTGCGCGAAGATTAAGCCATGCCCGCCAATCACTTTGTAAATTTCAACCCCATCGCCCCACCGTTTCCTGAGCACCTCGAAACCTTGGTGCTGGGCTTGGGTTGCTACTGGGGGGCGGAGCGCAAATATTGGGAAACCCCCGGGGTGTGGACCACCGCCGTGGGCTTTACCGGCGGCCACACCGACCAACCGGACTATTACTCGGTGTGTAGCGGCCAAACCGGTCACGCCGAAGTGGTGCTGATGGTGTTTGATCCCACTGAGGTGACCCTCGAAGAATTGCTAGTTATTTTTTGGGAAAACCACGACCCCACCCAAGGCATGCGCCAAGGTAACGATGTTGGGTCGCAGTATCGGTCAGCTATTTTCGTGGCCGACCAGGCACAGCGGTTGGCCGCCGAAGCTACTCGTGATGCTTACGCTCCGGTGTTAATCGAGGCCGGTCACGGACCCATCACCACCGAAATATCTGACCTTGGGGTGTTTACCTACGCCAGTGAACCGCATCAACAATATTTAGCCAAAAACCCTGACGGTTACTGCAACCTGGGTGGCACCGG